>Ga0256407_10000229_pt1 | contig 140649 bp, 100 predicted proteins | sample RumenRJG_04DNA_FD_193489 | JGI IMG/M metagenome (GOLD analysis project Ga0256407, IMG submission 193489) | Bovine rumen microbial communities from Lethbridge, Alberta, Canada - RJG_04 | ecosystem: Host-associated > Mammals > Digestive system > Stomach > Rumen | place: Canada: Alberta... | reverse complement strand
CCATTCCGAACAGAGAAGTTAAGCCCGTCATCGCCGATGGTACTGCAATGCAATGCGGGAGAGTAGGTAGCCGCCTTCTTTCAGATGGAGAGGTTTCCCAAACGGGAAGTCTCTCCTTTTTTTATGTGTATGACTGTCGAGAATCATGCTAAAATGAAAGATTTTAGGTAAAATACTTTGTCGTTTGGAAAAAATAGTGTTACTTTGCAAGAGGAAAAGATATTATTCATTAATTAATTCAGTAAAAATATGAAGAAAGTATTAGTTGCAATCGTTGCACTGTTCTGCTCAGTGAGCAGTTTTGCACAGTACAGCAGTGGCGGTTTCTCACTTGACGAAGAGAACCTGTATTGGGGTGTTCGTTTCGGTTTGACAGGAGCTTCTATTGGAGGTGACCTTGATGTCGGTATGAAGACAGGTATGACATTGGCTGGTGTTGTAGGTCTGCGTGCATCTGATAGTACACCGGTATTCATCGAGAGTGGACTCTATTACACCGAGCGTGGTGGTAAGGACGGAAAATTCAAGGTAGGATATAATAACCTTGAGGTTCCTGTTCTGGTAAAATATGGTATCAAAGCTACTGATGAAATCGCAATCCTTCCTTTCCTCGGACCGTATTTCTCATATGCTTTCAGTGGTAAGACTAAAATTGAGGACATGAGTGGTAAGATTGTTTCCGTAGGAACTTTCGATGAGAAGAAATGGGAAGGTCTGAAGCGTGCCAATATGGGCTTCAAGATTGGTTGCGGCGCCGAATATAATAAGGTATATTTGGAGGTTGGCTATCAGATTGGTGTTACCAACATTTGCAAGAAAGACGAAGTTACTGCTCACAGCAACGCATTGTTCGTGAACTTCGGTGTGAACTTCTAAAAGAAGTTTTCTTCCATACAACCGCATCAGAAACAGTTTCCTCAGGATCATTTAGATCTATTAATAGGAACTGTATCTGATACGGTTTTTTATTGAATAAGGTATAGTTAGGCAATAACCAGCCAGAAGATGCGTTTATATAACATGCATTGGACCGATCAGATTCGCAGGGTGAAGATTCTGCTTGTCATTGCTGCCGTCATTATCGCGGTGGCCAGTCTGGTTGTGTCTCATTTTCTGGTACGTGACTTAGCTATTGAAGAGCGTAACAAGATGGAGGTGTGGGCGGAGGCGATGCGTACATTGAGTCAGCCCGAAGAGAATGTGGACTTGAACCTCGTATTGAAAGTGATAGAGGGAAACAACACCATTCCTGTTGTTGTCCTTGGCGCAGATGAGCAGGTACAGACATTCCGAAACATCAAGTTGAAGAGAACGAATGCTGAGGATAGTATCCAACAGGCTTTAGCCATGGCGCAAAGAATGAAGCATTCCGGCAGGAGTATTCGTATTGCCCTTGATGACGCCAATGATACCAATGATTACATCGATGTTTGTTACGATGAATCCCTGATGATCAAACGCTTGAACCTGTACCCCTATGTTCAGTTAGGCATTGTGATGATCTTCGTGGTGGTAGCCATCTTTGCCTTACTTACCTCCAAGAGAGCTGAACAGAACAAAGTATGGGTGGGTCTTTCCAAAGAGACTGCCCATCAGCTGGGAACACCCATCAGTAGCTTGATGGCCTGGACAGAGATCTTGAAGGAAACCTATCCCGACGATGCTCTATTGCCCGAGATGGACAAGGATGTCAAGCGTCTGCAGCTGATTGCCGAACGTTTCTCCAAGATCGGTTCCTTGCCTGAGCCCGTTCCTTCCAGTTTGAACGAGGTCATGATGCACGTGATTGACTATATGGATCGTCGTACTTCGCAAAAGGTGCGCATGGTTCGTTCATTCCCTGATCATGATGTCATTGTCACCATCAATGCTTCCCTGTTTGAATGGGTCATTGAGAATCTTTGCAAGAATGCAGTAGATGCGATGGAAGGAGAAGGTCAGATTACTTTAACGGTACAAGAGGAAACCGACAAGGTAGTGATAGAGGTATCTGATACCGGTAAGGGAATTCGGAAGAAAGATATAGCCAACGTCTTCAAGCCCGGGTTCACCACCAAAAAGCGCGGTTGGGGATTAGGTCTTTCTTTGGCCAAACGTATTGTTGAAGAATACCACAAGGGCAAGATCTTTGTGAAGAGTTCAGAAGTGGGCAAGGGCACCACTTTCCGGATAGAACTGAAGAAATAGCTTTTCCTTGCACAAGGAGAGAAAGAGTGTGCAATATCATGTCCTCTTTGTAACTGATTTACAAGTAAAAGCATAAAAAAAGTAAATCTTTCTGTTCTAAATCGAAAAAGTTTTGTACCTTTGCAACCCAAATATGCTTTAAAATGTGCAGTTTAGAGTCTTTTAAGATAGATCTGAAAGGGTTGAAAGAAGACGTGACAGTCTTGGAATACAACCTTGATGAGCAGTTTTTCAAGGCGATGGACAGCACGGAAGTGAATGGTGGAGACGTGCAAGTGTCAGTGTCTATACGCAAGGCTACTGGCTATTTTGAGCTTCATCTTCATCTTCGTGGCACAGTAGCTGTTCCTTGTAATCTCTGTTTAGACGACATGGAGCAGCCGGTCGAGGCGGATCACCGTCTCGTGGCAAAGTTTGGAGCAGAAAACTCAGAGGAAGACGATGTCGTGACAGTGGATGAGGACGAAGGAATACTCAACCTGTCATGGCTTGTCTATGAGTTGATAGTATTGGCTATCCCCATCAGGCATGTACATGCACCTGGCAAGTGCAATGCAGCTATGATGCATGCTCTGGAAGAGCACTCAACTGACCGAAGCAGTGATGAGGAGTCCAACCAGTCTATTGACCCCCGCTGGGAGAAATTGAAGAATCTAAAAATTTAAAATTAAAAAATTATAGAATTATGGCACATCCTAAAAGAAGACAGTCAAAGACTCGTACAGCGAAAAGAAGAACTCATGACAAGGCAGTAGCTCCCACATTGGCTATTTGTCCCAACTGCGGTGCTTATCATATCTATCACACCGTATGTCCGACATGTGGCTACTATCGTGGCAAGATTGCAATTGTAATGGATGAAGTAGCTGAATAATGGAGAGAATCAACGCAATAATCACTGGCGTAGGTGGATACGTTCCCGAGTATGTCCTTAACAACGAGGAGTTGTCTCGGATGGTTGACACCAACGACGAGTGGATTATGTCGCGTGTAGGCATCAAAGAACGCCGAATTCTTAACGAAGAAGGTCTGGGTACCAGCTATATGGCCCGCAAGGCTGCCAAGCAGTTGCTGCAGAAAACGGGTGTGGATCCAGATACGATAGATGCGTTAATCGTTGCTACCTCTTCAGCAGACTACAAGTTCCCCTCAACCGCCAGCATCGTGCTGGGCAAGCTCGGACTGAAGAATGCTTTTGCATTTGATTACTGGGGTGCCTGTTGCGGTTTCTTGTTTGCCCTCGATGTGGCAGCCTCGATGATACAGTCTGGCCGATACAAGAAGATTATTGTGATTGGCGCAGATAAGATGTCGTCGATGGTTGACTACATGGATAGGCAGACTTGTCCGCTTTTTGGTGACGGTGCAGCTGCGGTATTGCTGGAAGCAACGACGGAACAGAACATCGGCGTGATGGACAGCTATCTTCGGGCAGATGGAAAGGGTCTTCCCTTCCTGCACATGAAGGCGGGTGGAAGCGTTTGTCCTCCCAGTCATTTCACCGTGGATCATCGTCTTCACTATCTTTATCAAGAGGGTAGGACGGTATTCCGCTATGCCGTGACAAGCATGAGTGACGACTGTGCGCTGATAGCTGAACGCAACGGTCTGAATAAGGACAATATCCGTTTTGTCGTTCCCCATCAAGCCAACATCCGTATCATCGAAGCAGTGGCAAAACGCTTGGAACTGACGATGGACAAGGTGATGGTGAACATTGAACATTTCGGTAACACAAGTGCTGCATCCATACCACTCGCTCTTTGGGAGAATGAAAGTTTACTAAAGAAAGGCGACAATCTGGTCTTGACAGCCTTCGGTGCTGGCTTCGTTCATGGTGCCAGCTACCTGAAATGGGCTTACGACAGTAGTGAAAAGTGAAGCGTTAAAGTAAAGAATAATGCATAAGGCAGGATTTGTCAATATCGTTGGCAATCCCAACGTAGGTAAAAGTACGCTCATGAACCAGTTGGTTGGTGAGCGTATTTCAATTGCGACGTTTAAGGCGCAAACGACTCGTCATCGTATCATGGGAATCGTGAATACCGATGATATGCAGATCGTGTTCAGTGATACGCCTGGCGTGCTGAAGCCCAATTACAAGCTTCAGGAATCAATGCTTGCCTTTTCGGAAAGTGCATTGGCTGATGCTGATGTGCTGCTCTATGTTACCGATGTGGTGGAGAACCCCGAAAAGAACATGGACTTCCTGGAGAAGGTGCAGAAGATGAAGATTCCCGTTATCCTGCTCATCAATAAGATTGATGAACTGGGCAACCAAACGGCTAAAACTAGCGATACTGGTAAAACTAGTAATACTAGAAAAGCTGGTTCTACTAGTCAGGCCCAATTGAACAGCTTGGTAGAGAAGTGGCACTCGCTATTGCCCAATGCGGAAATTCTTCCTATTTCGGCTAAGAACAAGTTCGGTGTAGATGTGCTCCTTAAGCGTATTCAGGAGTTGTTGCCTGAGAGTCCTGCCTATTTCGATAAGGACCAGCTCACAGATAAACCCGCCCGTTTCTTCGTTTCGGAGATTATTCGCGAAAAGATCCTGCTGTATTACGACAAGGAGATACCCTATTCTGTGGAGGTGAGTGTGGAGAGCTTCAAGGAAACCGAGAAGAATATCCATATCAGCGCTATCATCTATGTGGAACGCGACTCGCAGAAAGGCATCATCATCGGACATCAAGGCATTGCCCTGAAAAAGGTTGGTGCCGAATCGCGCAAGGCACTGGAGAGATTCTTCGGCAAGCCCATCTATTTGGAAACCTTTGTAAAGGTGGATAAAGACTGGCGCTCATCGCAGCGTGAACTCAATCATTTCGGGTATAATCCTGAATGAACGTTTTCAAGGTGGGATGAGATATAACCATTTTGTTTACACTCAAAAAGTATTATTATGGCATTAGTAGCAATCGTAGGACGCCCGAATGTGGGTAAGAGTACGCTTTTTAACCGCTTAACCAAGAGTCGCCGCGCTATTGTTAGCGAGGAGGCAGGAACCACACGCGACCGTCAGTATGGCAAGTGCGAGTGGAATGGTAAGGAGTTTTCCGTGGTGGATACTGGCGGATGGGTTGTGAACTCTGATGATATCTTTGAGGAGGAGATCCGGAAACAGGTAATGGTAGCCACAGAAGAGGCCGATATGGTGCTCTTCCTTGTGGATGCTCAGAACGGTCTGACCGACTGGGATGAGGATGTGGCTGCTATCTTACGTCGTTCCAAACTCCCTGTGATCCTGGTCATCAATAAGGTTGACAACAACAACCAGTACTACGATGCCTACGAGTTCTATAAGTTAGGATTGGGTGATCCGCAGTGCATCAGTTCGGCTTCTGGTAGCGGAACCGGTGACTTGCTCGACCTGGTCTTGGAAAAGCTTCAGGGTGTAAAAGATGAGGATGATATTGAGGATGGTATTCCCCGCTTTGCCGTAGTAGGACGCCCGAATGCCGGTAAGAGCAGTATCATCAATGCCTTCATCGGAGAAGACCGTCATATCGTGACAGATATCGCAGGAACCACTCGTGACAGTATCTATACCCGTTACGACAAGTTCGGCTTCGATTTCTATCTGGTTGACACCGCAGGTATCCGCAGGAAGAACAAGGTATCGGAAGACCTGGAGTTCTACAGTGTGATGCGTTCTATCCGTGCCATTGAAAACAGTGATGTTTGTATCCTGATGATTGATGCCACCCGTGGTATTGAGACGCAGGACATGAATATCTTCCAGTTGATACAGAAGAACCAGAAATCGTTGGTGGTTGTGGTGAACAAGTGGGATTTGGTGGAAGATAAGAGTCAGACAGCCGTGAAGTTCTTTGAAGAGGCTATTCGTAAGCGTATGGCACCCTTCACCGATTTCCCCGTCGTATTTGCTTCTGCCGTAACCAAACAGCGTATCTTCAAGGTGCTGGAAACAGCCAAGCAGGTGTATCTTAACCGGAAGGTGAAGATTGGAACGACGAAGCTCAACGAGGTGATGCTACCCCTTATCGAGGCTACACCGCCGCCTTCCATCAAGGGTAAGTACATCAAGATCAAGTATTGTTCCCAGATTCCCGACACGCAGATACCTTCTTTCGTGTTCTATGCGAATCTGCCACAGTATATCAAGGAGCCTTACAAGCGTTTCCTGGAGAACAAGATCCGTGAGAACTGGGATCTCACAGGCTCACCCATCAATATTTTCATCCGACAAAAGTAAACAGATGTTGCGCAAAGTGGTGATAATAACAGTGGGATTCGTTGCGGCAGCTGTGGTGTATAGCTGTCGTAACGGCAAAACTGTTGACTTTGCCGCAGCCAATCAGGCCAAGACATATTACGAGCTGTTGACGAAGGAGAAATACGGTCCTTTTGTGGCTGGAATGTATCTTCCTGAACAGATTCCCGACAGCTACCGTCAGCAGTTGGAGGATAACATACGGATGTATGTAGGAGAACTGAACCAGGAACATGGCGGCATCCGTGAGGTGCGGGTTGTGAACTGCGTGAACGACAGTGTTCAGCCCACCGCCAATGCCTTCCTCATGCTTTGCTTCGGCGACAGCACCATTGAAGAGGTGGTAGTACCGATGGTCAAGCATGAGGGGAAATGGCTGATGAAATAACCTGTTAGTTTATTTCCACGATAAGCGTCTGCCTCGGTTGCAGCACCACATTTTCCGACAGGTTGATTTTCTTCCCTGTAATCACATCTGTGGCTTCCTTCTTGTTTCCAATCACTTCCTGATAGCGGACTATCTCAAGAGAGCCTGTCTGCTTCCTGCCATTGATGATGGTCAGCACCGTGTTATTGCGATATTGCCGTGCAACGACATACACCCCTTTGTAGGGAATAAACTGCGTCATCTTACCTTTGATAATCGTCTCATTCCCCTGTCGCCAGTGCAGCAGTCGTGAGAGCCAGTTAAACATCGCATTCTCCTCCTGAGTCCTTCCTTCTTTCGTAAATGCATTATGTGTGTCACCGGGGAAGCCACCGGGGAAGTCCTTGCGCACGTTTCCATCCGTCACCTCTTTCGTTCCGTTCATCAGAATCTCCGTACCATAGTAAAGCTGTGGGATACGTTTTACGGTAAGCAGCAGGGCCAACGCCTGTTTCAGTGCCAGTGTGTCCTTCCCATTCCCCAAGAAACGATCTGTGTCATGGTTCTCGATGAAAGCCATCACGCTCGAAGGGTTCGGATAGAGATAATCATAGCAGAACGAGTTATACAGGCGGTTCATCCCGTTCCACCAGTCATCCGTCTCCTCATTCTTCGCCGAATTCAGTCGGTCGAAGAAAGCAAAGTCCATTACGGTCTTCAAGTAGCTGTTATCACTGCTCAGACGACTGTCTTTTTGCCATGAGGCAGTATAGGCAGGCTCTGTTACCCATGTCTCGCCCACCACGTTGAAGTTGGGATATTCATCATCCAGCGTTTTCATCCAGCGTGCCATACCCTTTGCATCCGCATACGGATAGGTATCCATGCGAATACCGTCGATACCGATGGTCTCAATCCACCAGATACTGTTTTGGATGAGATAGGTCATCACATGCTCATTCCTTTGGTTCAGGTCGGGCATGGTAGGAACGAACCAGCCGTCAACCGTTTCCTTCATATCGATCTTCGAAGCATACGGATCTTTCACAGGAGTAAGCTTATAGCTGGTCTGCTGGAAGCGAGTACCTGTAGGATTACTGCTACCCTTCGACTCCTTCAGCCAATCGGGCAGGTTCAGCCAGTCGTTGGTAGGCATATCCAGTGTCCATGGATGTTCAAAACCACTATGGTTGAAAATCATATCCATCACGATCTTCAGTCCTTTGGCATGCGCCTCATCGCAGAGTCTCCGGTAATCGTCATTACTTCCGAAACGTGGATCTACACGGTAGTAGTTCGTTGTTGCGTAGCCATGATAGGTGGAATAGCCATTCTCATTATCAGGCGAATCGTTTTCCAGCACGGGAGTGAACCAAAGTGCCGTAACCCCTAACTCCTTGAAATAATCCAGATGCTCACGAATACCGTTGAGGTCGCCACCATGACGAAGACTCGGTTCACTGCGGTCTTCTACATACTGGCGCATGCCTTTAATCTGTTTCGGGTGATTAGCTCCCTGTGCAAAACGATCAGGCATGAGCATATACAGCACGTCGGCATTGGTGAACCCCATTCGCTTGTCACCGCTCATCTCCCGCTGCTTCAGCTGGTACGTCACCTTCGTCTTGTCGAAGCGCAGCACCATGTTACCAGCCTGTGCCCCCTTCAAGTCAAGATACAGCAGCAAGTAGTTAGGCGAGTCGAGCCGCACCACACTGTCAATGCGCACACCGGGATAATCGGTAGAAACATTCTTCACGTTCCTGATGTCCTTTCCATAGACCATCAGCTGTAGCTGCGGGTTCTTCAAACCCACGAACCAGTTCATCGGTTCTATTCTGTCAATCACGTTTTTTTTCGCTGCGCCTGCGGTCAGCAAGCCTACCATCAAGAAGGCAATGATTAAAATTCGTTTTCGCATATCGTTGTTAGTTTGTTTCTGCAAAGATAGTCAAATATCTGTAAACCGATACCCCCTCACAAAGCTTTTTTGACATTTCCTTGTAAAAACGATTGCACAATCGTATTTTTTTTGTATCTTTGACGCCATATTACTACTCCTTGTATCGAAAGAATCAAACATAACCATTTATAACAAATTACAATGAAGAAATTGTCAACTAAACATTCATGGTACATGCTGTTGGGTGTGGGCTTTGCCGCACTCTGCGGATGTACAGGATCAGACAAAGCAGTCATGAACACGATCAACCAGGAAGAGGTGATGAGTAAGCTCTCCCTCGAAGAAAAGGCGCATTTCGTTATCGGTACGGGAATGGAAGGCGAAAGTGGTAACAGTGCCGTTGTTGGCGCCACCCGTAATCTCGTGCCAGGAGCAGCAGGAACCACCTATCCGCTCGACTCTCTCGGCATTCCTCCCATTGTGTTAGCCGACGGTCCTGCAGGACTTCGCATCAGCGCAACTCGCGAAGGCGACTCCGCCACATACTATTGCACGCACTTCCCCATTGGAACGCTGTTGGCCTCTACATGGAACACCCAGCTCATCGAAGAGGTGGGAAAATCCATTGGCGAGGAGGTCAAGGAATATGGTGCCGATGTTCTCTTGGCTCCTGCGGTGAATATTATGCGTAACTCACTCTGCGGACGAAACTTCGAGTACTATTCAGAAGATCCCGTAGTGGCAGGTAAGACCGCCGCTGCCTATATCCTGGGTGTACAGAAGAATGATGTAGGAACAAGCATAAAGCACTTCGCAGCCAACAGTCAGGAAACCAACCGTATGAGCAACGATGCACGTATCTCGCAGCGTGCCCTGCGCGAGATCTACCTGAAAGGCTTTGAGATAGCTATCAAGGAGAGTAAGCCCTGGACGGTGATGACTTCTTATAACTACATCAATGGTGTCTATGCTTCCGAGAGCAAGGATCTCGTCACTACCATCCTCCGCGATGAGTGGGGCTTTGAGGGAACGGTCATGACCGACTGGTACAGTGGTAAGGATGGAGCCCAGCAGATGTGGGCAGGTAATGACATGCTCCAGCCGGGTAAGCCCGAACAGTTCGATTCTATCGTGGCGGGTGTGAAGAGCGGTAAGCTCGATGAGGCCGACCTCGACCGCTCTGTTCAGCGCACCCTGAACCTTGTGGAAAGGAGTCCGCGCTATCAAGGATATAAGTATTCCAACAAACCCAACCTGAAAGCCCATGCGGAAGTAACAAGGCAGTCGGCTGTCGAGGGTATGGTACTCATGAAGAATGGAGCCACCCCCAACCCCTCCAAAAAGAGGGGAGAGGTGCTGCCGTTCAAAGATAGTATCAAAAAAGTTGCATTATATGGTAATACCTCCTACGATTTCATTGCCGGCGGTACAGGTTCAGGCGATGTGAACCATGCCTACGTTGTTTCATTGCTCGACGGACTGAAGAATGGTGGTTACACCGTTTCTGAGGAACTGAAGAAAACCTACGGTAGCTATCTGGCTGATTGCAGCAAGAAGGCTGAGGCTGAAAAGGCAGAGAAAATCAAGAAAGACCCGGGTATTGCATCACTCCTGCGTCTCCTGCCGAAGGAACTGCCCACCGAGAAGCTCTTCACTGCTGAGGAACTGACTGCTCAGGCCAACGAGGCCGATGTGGCCATCATCACCATCGGTCGTATCTCTGGTGAGTTCATCGACCGTAAGGTGTCTGATTTCAATCTCAGCGCTGCCGAGCACATGCTCATCGAGCAGGTATGCGATGTGTATCACAAGGCTGGCAAGCAGGTGGTGGTACTGTTGAATATCGGTGGAGTCATCGAGACCGCTTCCTGGAAGGATCTGCCCGATGCCATCCTTTGCGCATGGCAGGCTGGTCAGGAAGGTGGTAACAGCGTGGTTGATGTGCTCAGCGGTAAGCAGTCGCCCTCTGGTAAGTTCACCATGACATGGCCCCTGGCATTTGCCGATGCCTACTCTTCCAAGAACTTCCCCATCGATTATGGTCTGCGTCTCGACCTGATGTCTCAGGGCAGGAAGGGTAACCAGAAGAATGTTGACTATACCAACTACGAGGAGGATATTTACGTGGGCTATCGTTACTTCGATTCCTTCGACGTGCCCGTCAGCTACCCCTTCGGGTTCGGACTCAGCTACACCACGTTCGAATACAGTGATGCGAAGATCGCCCAGAAGGGTGATACTTACGAGATTACTGTAACTGTGAAGAACACAGGTGAGTATGCTGGTAAGGAGGTGGTAGAGCTCTATATCTCTGCCCCCAACAGTAAGGAAGCCAACAAGCCCGTGAAGGAACTGAAGGCCTTTGCCAAGACCAAGTCGTTGAAGCCTGGTGAGAGCGAGACCCTTACCCTCAGCGTGAAGACTGCCGATCTGGCTTCGTTCGATGAGGCTGCTTCAGCATGGGTCGTAGCCGAAGGCGAGTATCAGTTCCTCATCGCCGCTTCCTCGCAGGATATTAAGGCCACCCTCACCGCTAAGGCTGCAGCACAGCAGACCAAGGTGAACGATGTGCTGAAACCACAGGAAAAAATCAATGTATTGAAAAGATAAAGTATGAAAAGACTATTGATCAGTTTGGCTCTGGCAATGCTTTGCATAGGAGCCTCGGCACAGGAAAGACTATTCAACAGTGCCAGTGTGCAATCACCTGTAGTGAATGCCGACGGAACGGTTACCTTTAACCTCTTTGCCCCCAAGGCAGTGAAGGTAGAGGTAACAGGCGACTTCCTCCCGGAGCAGTCGAATGTGGCTGCCCTGAAAGAGGGACCTAACGGAGTGTGGAGCTATACCACGGGTAAGCTTGCGCCCGAGATGTATAGCTATACCTTTAACATCGATGGTATGACGGGTGTAAAAGACCCCGCCAATGTGTATGTCAACCGTGACATCATCTCGTTCACCAATATCTTCATTGTGAGCGATGAGAAAGGTGACAAGGGCGATCTCTACCGCGTGAACGAGGTGCCCCACGGTAATCTGAGTAAGGTATGGTACAACAGTCCTACGCTGAAGATGCAGCGCCGCATGACCGTCTATACACCTGCCGGCTACGACAAGGGGAAGAACTACCCCGTGATGTATCTGCTGCATGGTGCTGGCGGTGATGAGAACGCATGGAGCGAACTGGGTCGTGCTGCCCAGATCATGGACAACCTCATAGCCACGGGTAAGGCCAAGCCGATGATTGTGGTAATGCCTAATGGAAATACCGACTGTCAGGCGGCTCCCGGCGAATGGTCAAGGGGAATGTACCAGCCCAGCTTCATGGGCAGCGTCAACCAACGCCCCATTGCCACCATGGACGAGAGCTTCATGGATATCGTGAAGTATATAGAGAGTCATTACAAGGTGGCCAAGGGAAAGAAGAACCGCGCTATCTGCGGACTGTCGATGGGTGGCGGTCATTCCTTTGCAACATCGAAGCGCTATCCTGATGCGTTCAACTATGTGGGTTTGTTCTCCGCAGGATTGAACATCGGTGGTGAGAGGAACAAATCGTTCTACGAGCTGCTGCAGCAGAACAAGGAGGTGCAGCAACAGCTGTCACGCCTGTTCAGTGCGAAGCCCGCCCTTTATTGGATAGCCATTGGTAAGACCGATTTCCTCTATCAGCAGAATGCCGACCTCCGTCGTTACCTCGACGAGAAGGGGTATAAGTACGAGTACGTGGAAACCGAGGGCGGACATATCTGGCGCAACTGGCGCATCTATCTCACGATGTTTGCACAGAAAATCTTTTGACTTTGAACTTTGAACTTTGAGCTTTGAACTTTATGATTACAATCAGGTACAAGCACCAAGGCCAAGCATTAAGGCCAAGACTTGAAGCAAATCATAAAGTTCAAAACTCAAAGTTCAAAGTTCAATGATTAACAAGGATCAACGCGGATTGTGCATCTACAATCACCTTGGAGCCTTGAAGGTTTCCGAGACCATTTTCGTTGATCACCCCGTCGCAGCACACAATGGTGTAGTTACCCTCTGGGATGTTCACTTCCGTGTCGGCCCTGCTGGCATTCAGAATCACGATGATGTTGCGCCACGAGTCGTTCACGGCAGCCCCATTCACACGGTAAGCCACAATCTTCTCGGGCATGTCCAGGAACTCCAGGTTCTCGCGCACCAGAGAGGCGCTGCCTAAACGGAAAGCCTGATGGTTCTTGCGCATGGCAATCAGGTTCTTGTAGTAGTTGAACACCTGCGGATACTTCTCCTTATTACTCCAGTCGAGATGATTGATGCTATCGGGCGATTCAAAGCTGTTGTGCACGCCTTGTTTGGTGCGCAGCAGTTCCTCACCGCTCAGCATGAAGGGAACGCCCTGAGAGGTGAATACAGCCGTCTGAGCCAACAGGTCAAGACGAATCAACTCATCTTTGGAAACACCTGGCAGACTCGCCTTCAAACGGTCGAAAAGACACATGTCATCATGACAGCTCACGTAACTCATCATCTGTGAAGGCTCATTGGCCCAAGGCGCCTTTGAGTAGTTCACCTTGGTCATATCCACCTGCGGATGAGCAATGGCCCCCGCAATACCGAACTTCATACTCTCCTTGAAGCCAGCAAGATCGGATGAACCAAAGATCCTGATGCCCGAACCTAACCAGCCAGCCTTCGCATCATCGTCGAACGGACCTCTCAGCGCATCACGAATCTCATCCGAGAAGGCAGCAATGCGCGGCATTCTCGTGATATTGGCCTTCACGCCCAACTCCTCGGTCGGTAAGGCACACTGTCCGGCACTCCAGCCCTCGCCATAGATAAAGATGGCAGGATCAATCTCGTCAGCCGCCTTACGGATGGCGTTCATGGTCTCGATGTCGTGACAGCCCATCAGGTCGAAGCGGAAGCCGTCGATATGATACTCGTTCACCCAGTACTTCACACTCTCTATCATGAACTTCCGCATCATCGGCTTCTCTGATGCCGTCTCGTTGCCGCAGCCGGAACCGTTGGAGTAGCCTTCCTCTGTTTTCCTATAGTAATAATCCGGATACGTCTTCTGGAAGTTCGAGTGCTCGATGTCGTAGGTATGGTTATACACCACGTCAAGAATCACGGCAATGCCCGCCTTATGCAGCGCCTGCACCATTTGCTTGAACTCGCGTATGCGCACCTCTGGTGCATAAGGATCAGTACTGTAGCCACCCTCAGGCACATTGTAGTTCACCGGGTCGTAGCCCCAGTTATACTGCGGCTCGTTCAGTCGTGTCTCATCCACCGAGCCATAATCATAAGAGGGTAGGATATGAATGGCGTTCACGCCCAGCTCCTTCAGATGGTCGATAGCCCACGGCTCTGTAAGCGCCATGAACTTACCAGGATATTTCGCGCCCTCACGGGCAATAGAGAAATCGCGGTGATGCATCTCATATACTATCAGGTCGTTATAGGGGCGGAATACATGACCGTCGGTTTCCCATCCCTCGGGATTGGTATCTTTGAGATCTACCACCACACCTTTCTGACCGTTCACGCTCACCGCCTTGGCGAACACGCCCGGAGAAGCCTGTCCGTTCACGACGAATTCGTACGTCTGTCCTTTCCGGTCGCCTTTCACCGCGGCCGTCCAGATGCTGTCTTTGCCGAGCGTCATCTTTACCGAGTCGTTGCCCACCACGACGAAGCATGCAGCGTCCGCCGGAGCAAAGAGTTTGAAAACGGTCTCACGCGGAGAGTAGGTCATCTCATCAAAGTGAAATGCTTTGTTTTCACCCTTACAAGCCATCATCAGTACAGCCATTCCTGCAATCATCAGTTTCTTCATATCCTGTTAGTATTTAATTTCGGTTCCAAAGATCGTGTAAATTACTTCGCCATGAGTGAAATAGCGAAGCCACCACCAGGTGCCTCCTTGAGTTTGAGTACATCGCCTTTCTTCACCATTTTCTTGGAGATGGTGTAGGCCTGCGGATTCTTCTCGTAGTGTGCATCCTTGGCATCGGCATAGATGGTACATTCGTACTGACGACCATTGTCGAGGAAGTCGAGCGTGATGGTGCTCTTATGACCGTTCTCGTCGCACTTACCACCAATGAACCAGTTGTTGGTGCCCTTAGCCTTGCGGGCCACAGTGATATAGTCGGCCGGCTCTGCCTCGAGATAGATGCTCTCATCCCAGTCGCATGCCACATCGCGGATGAACTGGAAGGCATCATCGAACTTCTCGTAGTTCTCGGGAAGGTCGGCTGCCATCTGCAGCGGTGAGTACATGGTTAAGTAAAGCGCCAATGAACCGGCAAGGGTAATGCGAGCCCAGGAATCGTTGTTACTCCACTCGGAGAGCTTGGTGACGAAGATACCAGGAGTGTAGTCCATCGGACCGCCCTGCAGACGCGTGAAGGGCAGGATGCAGGTGTGATCGGGACGTGAGCCACCGAAGGCCTCATACTCGGTGCCGCGGGCCGACTCGTTGCCAACCAAGTTGGGATAGGTACGACAAAGACCAGTAGGACGGGTGGCCTCATGGGCGTTCACCATGATATGATGCTTGGCGGCCTCTTTCACCACATAGAGGTAGTGGTTGTTCATCGACTGCGAGTAGTGATGGTCGCCACGGGGAATGATATCACCCACATAACCCGTCTTCACAGCATCGTAGCCATATTGGTTCATCAGCTGGAAGGCCTTCTCCATGTGGCGTTCGTAGTTCTGTGTGGACGAAGAGGTCTCATGGTGCATCAACAGCTTCACACCCTTGGAGTGAGCATAGTCGTTGAGAGCCTTGATGTCGAAGTCGGGGTAGGGCGTCACGAAGTCGAACACATCGCGCTTCCACATGTTCGCCCAGTCTTCCCAGCCCACGTTCCAGCCTTCCACGAGCACCTCGTCAAGACCGTTCTTGGCGGCGAAGTCGATATAACGCTTCACGTTCTCGTTGTTGGCTTTGTGCGTACTGTTGGGAGTCACCTTCGTCCAGTCGATCTGATCAAGATGGATGGAGGGGAAGTCGTTCGTATAGTGCCAGGAGCCACGTCCCACAATCATCTCCCACCACACACCGCAGTACTTGGTGGGATGGATCCAACTGGTATCATCCAGTGCGCACGGCTCGTTGAGGTTCAGGATGAGGTTCGAAGAAAGCATATCCCTCGCATCATCACTTACCATCACCGTGCGCCAAGGCGTTGCGCAAGGTGTCTGCATGGCACCCTTCAGTCCGGTGGCATCAGGGGTTAGATGACTGACAAACGTATAGGGTTTCGGCAGGGGGTAGGAAGAGCCTTTGGGGTTAGGTGTATAGGCATTGCTGCCACCACCCAGTTGCGTGGTGAGCGCCTTGGTCTTTCCATCCACCAGTTCGAGGTGCATCGTGGCATAGTCGGCACAGGCAGCCTCATGGATATTGATGTACAGTCCGTCGGAACTCTTCATCTGCAGCGATGTCTGTACACCCGTCTCAGAGAACACCGCCACACTGGAGTTACCCCAGTTCACGGCCTCCTTCATCCTTCCTCGAATCTCAGAAAGCTTGGTCTGCTGTGTCTCCTGCTCCTGTGTGTCATAGTCGCCCGGCAGCCACCACGCCGTATGATTACCCGCCATGGCAAACTCGGTCATCTCCTCCTGAATCAGGAAGTAGTTCAGGTCTTTCTGCTGTGGGAACTCATAGCGGAAGCCGATACCATCGTCGTACACGCGGAAGCGGATAACGATGGTGCGGGCTGTATCCTGCTCAAGGGTAACAGCCAGTTCGTTGTAGTGGTTACGGATGGTTTTGGTTTCGCCCCATACCGGTTCCCATGTCTCATCGAACGTAGAGGTCTCCTGACTCTTGATGGTGAAATGCTCCATCAGATCCGTTTCTGCATCTCCCCTTGAGGCATGCTTATCCTTAGCGAGGATCAGTCCGAGATGTGAGGGTAGCACCACCGCCTTTCCCTTGTACGACATCTCGTAGGTGGGTCGCCCATTGTCGGTCAGTGCGAAGGTGAGTTCGATATTGCCGTTAGGCGACTTCACGCTCTTGCCACTTAACTGGTTGGGAGAGTTGTTGGACGAAGAGCAAGAAGCTACTGCCAAGAGTGGCAGTAGCAACAAAGTGTAAATAATGCTTTTGATTCTCATTTTCTTCCGCTTTGAATGATTAATGTACTGATCTCGTTGTTGAAGCTGTCGGCAGTCAGCAGGTCCTCAATGTTGAGATGCATGCGGTAGCGCCAGTAGTGCTTCGGGTTAGCAGGGATATTGATGCGCTCGGCATTGGCATCAGGCAACCGCAGTTTCTCATCGATAGCGAGCCAGTCCTGTATAGACAGGATGCAGAGCATGCTGGGTGAGGTGAGGTGGCGTGAGATGATGTCACGTGCCAGCCATCCGGGCAGTGGATGCGGAGCAGCATCACCGCGGTAGAGCATGGTGTTGTAATACTCCTGTGTGCGCCCCGGGTCTTCATCCCACCACTGACGGAGTGTAGGCATGTCGTGCGAGGAGATGGTACATACGCTGCGGTAGGGGTTGCGCGACAGATGACCGAATTTCACCTTCGGGTCTTTGGGCATCGACTGCAGTTCCAATGAGAGGATGCGCAGTTCGTTCATCACCCAAGGCACGCAGTCGGGCACCATACCTAAATCTTCTGCGCACACCAGCATTCTCGTGGCCTGCACCAGTTTGGGCAGCTTCTTCATCGCCTCACGATACCAGAACTGGTTGTTGCGGTTATAGAAGTAGTCGTTGTACAGACGGTTGAAGTGATACTTCTGATCGTCGCTCAGCTGGTAGTATGCCTCCTGATACTGCACGGCGATGCGTGGATGCCAGCGGTCGTTACGCTTATGGTCAACCAGGAACAGTCCTTCGTTGAACGCCACGCCATAGGAAGCGATCTCCTCCATGCTCAAACCCAAGGCCGGTGAGAACTGTCCCATCAGACCAGAGGTCTCGGGCACAGGAATCTCCCAGATGCGGAAGAAGCCCAGTACGTGGTCGATACGGTAGGCATCGAAGAACTTCGCCATGTTCGAGAAGCGGCGCACCCACCACAGACAGTCGTCTTTAAGCATCTCGTCCCAGTTATAGGTGGGGAATCCCCAGTTCTGTCCGTCGGCAGAGAAATCATCTGGGGGAGCACCAGCCTGTCCGTTCAGGTTGAAGTAGCGCGGCTCCTGCCAAGCATCACAGCCATAGCGGTTCACGCCGATGGGGATATCACCTTTGAGGATGACGCCACGACTGCGGGCATAGCTGTGTACCTCGCTCATCTGGGTGTTCAGCAGGTACTGAACGAAATAGAAGAACGCCACCTTCTTATATATAGCCGAGCGCGGAGAGGAGAGGGCAGTGCGATCCTCCTCGTTCCATGTGTTATGGTCGGGCCACTGGGAGTAGTCGGCCGTTCCGTTCTCATCGCGCAGGTAGCAATACTGGGCGTATGGCACCAGCCATTGCTTGTTCTCCTCGAAGAACTTCTTGTATTTGGCCGTGGCCATGATCTTCTTCCCCTCCTGGGCGAAGAGCAGTTTCAGATAAGCCGTCTTGGCTTCGTTCACGCGTTCGTAGTCAATCTGTGTCAGGGCATTCAGCTCCTGTCGCAGCTGTTCGAAGCGCTCCTTCTCCTTGGCATCAGCGAGGGCGGGAAGGTCCTTCAGACTGATATACTGGGGATGGAGGGCAAAGATGCTGATGCAGCTGTAGGGATAGGAATCGGTCCAGGTATGCGTGATGGTAGTATCGTTGATGGGCAGGATCTGCAGGATGCGCTGACGGGTGGTTGCCACCCAGTCGATCATCTTCTTCAGATCACCGAAGTCGCCCACGCCGAAGCTCTCCCGACTCCTGAGCGAGAACACCGGCACCAATGTACCAGCACATTTGGGGTTGTAGATGGGGAAGTAGGTCTGAGGCAGCTCATACACCACCACATCGCCCTCTTGGAGCTGTGGCAGACAGATGGTGCGGTTCTGCCCGTCCTCCCATAACACGTTGGTATCCTTTTCCTCATCAACGACAATGAACTTGAACTCCATCATGGGACGTTCCAGCTGTGCCGCATCGATGTTCACCATCCATTCGTTATAGTTATGTTCGGTCATGGGCAGTGCATTCTTGACCTCCCAGTTGCCCAACGCCCTGGTGTCGCCCACCAATGCCAGTCGTTCCCGTTCACGCAGCTGAGGCGCCCGCACCTTCAGTCGGATGGTGTAGGCAAACGGTTTCACAGGACTCTTCACGGGGGTGTGCTTGGCAATGCAGTCGGTGAATGCGGAACTGTAGAGATAAGCATCTTCGGGCATGTCTATCCAGTGGTCGTAAAGGGTATAGTTCTTCCCCTTCTCGCTCACCAGCTCCAGACGGTGCGGACAAACGAGCCACTCATGGCGACTCTCCTCGCCGTTGCTCTCCACGCTGTAATAGTAGTCGATGGTGTTACCCACGTTGAACTTGCCGTTCAACTCATAGCTCCAGTGACTCCCATCATTTGTACTCATGTGATAAGAGGAGACCGTGCGGTCTCCCTTATCATCATTTGTCATCAGGTTGAGAATAATCTCTTCACCGAATACCGTTAGGTATTCTATGTTAAATATCAGTTTCATAGACCATTTAGTTAGTTTTATGTTGCGAAATTACGCATTTCTTTGCAACGTTGTTTCACAAAGTGGTGGCTAAATGGTTGTTTTGGTGCGCAAACGTTTGCATGTTTGTGCGTTATTTCATTTCTTCCTTCACCTTCTTAAACAGATCGGAGGCGAAGATGAAATCGTTGAGCTTCTGGTTCGTGGAAGTCATGATCTGGTCTTTGTTACCCGTCCAGGCGGCTTCACCTTGGTGGATAAAGATGATGTTCTCGCCAATACCCATCACCGAATTCATGTCATGGGTATTGATGATGGTGGTGGTTTGGAACTCCTGCGTAATACCGTGCAACAGTTCATCGATAACCAAGGAGGTCTTGGGATCCAATCCTGAGTTCGGCTCATCGCAGAACAGGTACTTGGGGTTCAGGGCGATGGCGCGGGCAATGGCCACACGTTTCTGCATACCGCCTGAGAGCTCGCCGGGGAATTTCTTCTCGGCACCCATGAGGTTCACGCGGTCGAGACAGTCCATGGCGCGTTTGGTGCGTTCCCTTAGGTTCATCGAAGAGAACATATCAAGGGGGAACATCACGTTTTCCAATACCGAGATGGAGTCGAACAGGGCAGCGCTCTGGAAGATCATACCCATCTCGCGGCGCAGCAGCACCTTCTCGTTCTTCGACATGGCCACGAAGTCGCGCCCATCGTACAGCACTTCTCCGCTGGTAGGGTCGAGGAGTCCTACGATATTCTTCATCAGCACGGTCTTTCCCGAACCGCTCTGTCCGATAATCAGGTTGGTCTTTCCGTTCTCGAACACCGCATTGATATCGTGCAGCACTTCCTTGTCTTCGAACGACTTATAGAGATGTTTGATTTCGATCATGACAGCAATTGGGTTAGGAAGACATCACTGAAAAGAATCAATACGCTGGAAGAGACTACCGCTTCGGTGGAGGCTTTACCCACTTCCACGCTACCGCCTTCCACGGTGTAGCCGCAATAGGAGGAGACACTGCTGATGATGAAGGCGAACACCAGACTCTTGATGATACTCATCCAGAGGAACCAAGGCACAAAGTCGTGCGTAAGACCGAGGGTGAGGTCGTCTGGGGGAAGCACATGACCGATATAAGCGGTGGCGTAGGCACCCACAATACCCATGGCAGAGGAGAAGATCACGAGGAAGGGCATCATCGTCACCATGGCCGTGATCTTCGGTAGGATAAGGTATTCAGCTGAGTTCACTCCCATGATCTCCAACGCATCGATCTGCTGTGTTACACGCATTGTTCCCAATTCGGAGGCGATATTCGAACCCACCTTTCCGGCTAAGATCAAACACATGATACTCGATGAGAACTCCAGCAGCATAATCTCGCGGGTGGTATAACCGCTCACCCAGCGGGGCATCCACGGACTCTGGATGTTCAGCTTCATCTGGATGCAGATCACGGCTCCGATGAAGAACGAGATGAGCAGTACGATACCGATGGAATCGACACCTAACGCCTGCATCTCCGTCACGTATTTCTTCCAGAACATGCGGAACCGCTCGGGGCGCGAGAATGTCCTGCCCATCAGCAGGATATACTTACCCAGGGCCAAGAGCCACTTATATACTAATGTATGCTTCATGAATACCTTTGTCACATTCCGCTGACAAAGGTACGAAAAATCTGATTAAGCGAGAAGCAAACAAATGAATTTGTTTGTTCGAGTGTGAAGATTTTATCCAATAAGTGAGAACAAAAGCAAATATATTTGAGCTTTTCCGAGCGAGAGTGCCTTTGGTGATGCGTTTTAAAAAGGTGTTTAATGTAAGATTGTTGGAAAGTTGGATTGTAAGATTTTGGGAAACTATGGCACTTTGTGGCGAAAACTATGGCAGTTTCTGGTTGAAAGTGCCTTAAACGCCATTAGCGTTTAAGGCATTCTCTGATAGCGGGAACGTCAAACGCTGGGAGCGTTTACGGCGTTCAGTGTTTTTTAACATTAGAAGCTTGTCAGTTAAAGGATTTTCACGCGCTATAAGGGGTCGAAATTTGGCTGTGTCAGAAAAATGTTGTACCTTTGTAGCTTGAAAGACGAAGGTGTGTTTTTTAATGCATAACTTTGCAGTTCAAGAAAACCGAAAGGATATGGATTTAGAGCTGACGAACCAAGAAGAGCAAACAACGGCTCAGGAAGAGCAAACAGTCGGTCAGGAGCAGTCGGCAAGCAGTATTCTGCGTGCTGAAGGACTGGTGAAGCGCTATGGTAAGCGAACGGTGGTGAACGATGTGAACATCAATGTTCGACAGGGAGAGATCGTAGGACTGTTAGGTCCTAACGGTGCTGGTAAGACCACCTCGTTCTACATGACCACGGGCTTGATCGTTCCCAATGCAGGACATATATTCATCGATGAGCAGGAAATCACTGACTACCCCGTTTATAAGCGCGCCCGGGCAGGTATAGGCTACTTGCCGCAGGAGGCCAGCGTGTTCCGCAAGTTGAGCGTGGAAGATAATATCATGGCAGTGCTGGAGATGACCGGTAAGCCGCGCGACTACCGCTTGGAGAAGCTGGAGGCGCTGATCAAGGAGTTCCGCTTGGAAAAGGTGCGCAAGAACAAAGGTGATCAGTTGTCGGGTGGTGAGCGCCGTAGAACGGAGATTGCACGCTGTCTGGCCATTGAACCGAAATTCATCATGCTCGACGAGCCTTTTGCAGGCGTTGACCCGATTGCCGTGGAGGATATCCAGCACATTGTGTGGCAGCTGAAATATCGTAACATCGGTATTCTGATAACCGACCATAATGTTCACGAGACACTGAATATTACCGACCGTGCCTATCTGCTCTTCGAAGGAAGAATCTTGTTCCAGGGCAGTCCTGAGGAACTCGCCGCCAACCGCATTGTGAAAGAAAAATACCTGGGTACAAACTTCGTGCTTCAGAAGAAGGACTTCCAGCTGATTGACGAGGAGAAACGTCGAAGGGAACAGGAGGAGCAACAGGCAGAAGAAGGTTAAAAAAAACGTATTTTCCCACATTTTTCCACATTATATATTATTATTAGGAAAATTATGCGTACCTTTGCACCCCGATTTTCGAAAGGCAATAACAATTTAACGAAATTAGTATAGATGAAAGTAACATTTGAGAATCCAGACAAAGTGAATGGATTGATGACGCTGACTGTAGAGGAGGCTGATTATCAGAAGGATGTCGAGAAGACACTGAAAGACTACCGCAAGAAGGCTCAGGTGCCTGGTTTCCGTCAGGGAATGGTGCCCATGGGCATGATCAAGCGCCAGTATGGTACCGCCGTGAAGGTGGACGTGATCAACAAGCTCCTGGGCGAGGAGATCTACAAGTATGTAAACGAGAACAAGATCCAGATGCTCGGCGAACCGATGCCCAGCGACAAGCAGCAGGCTGTGGATGTTGAGGGTGAAGCACCCTATACTTTTGTATTCGACATTGCCGTGGCTCCTGAGTTCAAGATCGAGCTGACCAACAAGGACAAGATCGACTTCTACAATATCACCGTTGACGATAAGATCATCGACCAGCAGGTGGAGATGTATGCATCTCGTGCCGGACACTACGAGAAGGTGGAGGAGTATGCTGAGAATGATATGCTGAAAGGCGATCTGCGCGAGCTCGATAAGAAGGGTAATACCGTAGAGGGTGGTATCACCGTGGCTGATGCCATGCTGCTGCCTACATATATCAAGGTTGACAAGCAGAAGAAACTGTTCGATGGCGCTAAGCTGGGCGACATCATCACCTTCAACCCCAAGAAGGCTTATCCCGAGAATACAGGTGAGGTGTCTTCACTGCTGAAGATCAGCAGAGAGGAGGCCGAGAACATCACTGCTGATTTCAGCTTCCAGATCACCGAGATCTCTCGCTACGTGAAGGCTGAGGTGAACCAGGAACTGTTCGACCAGGTGTTCCCCGAAGGTGGCGTGAAGGACGAGAAGGCTTTCCGTGAGAAGATTGCCGATACGCTGAAGGCTCAGTTCGTGACCGACAGTGACTTCCGTTTCATCCAGGATGTACGTACCTACTGCGAGAAGAAGGTGGGCGATCTGACCTTCCCCGAGGAGTTGCTGAAGCGCGTGATGCTGAACAACAACAAGGACAAGGGTGCCGACTTCGTGGAGAAGAACTTCGAGATGAGCATCAAGGAACTGAAGTGGCACCTGATTAAGGAACAGCTCGTGGCTGCCAACCAGATCAAGATCGATGAGAACGACGTGAAGGAGGCCGCTAAGGAGGCTGCACGCGCTCAGTTTGCACAGTATGGTATGAACAACGTACCCGATGAGTACCTGGACAACTATGCTGCCGACATGATGAAGAAGAAGGAGTATGTGGACAATCTCGTTGACCGCAGCATCGACAGAAAGCTCACTGAAGCACTGAAGAAGGTGGTGAAGCTGAACGAGAAGTCAATCACGCTTGACGAGTTCAATAAGCTCTTCGAAGAGAAATAATTGCGTTAAAAAAAGTTTTTTTCGAAAAAAGACAACGCGAAAATAGGAGGTTATCGACTTTTTTTCGTATCTTTGTATCTCACAAGGGTGGAAAAAGGTCGGTAACCTTCCTTTTTTTGTCTATAAATACTAAGAATTATGAATGAATTTAGAAAATATGCCACAAAGCATCTGGGCATCAATGGAACGGTGATCGACGATGTGATCAGTGCCCAGAACCAGTATCTGAATCCGTATATCCTCGAGGAGCGTCAGCTGAACGTGACTCAGATGGATGTGTTCTCTCGTTTGATGATGGACCGTATCATCTTCCTGGGTACGCAGATTGACGACTATACCGCCAATACGCTCCAGGCACAGCTGCTGTATCTTGATTCTACGGATCCTGGAAAGGATATCTCCATCTATATCAACTCTCCTGGTGGTAGCGTAACCGCAGGACTGGGAATCTACGACACCATGCAGTTCATCTCTTCCGATGTAGCCACTATCTGTACGGGTATGGCTGCCTCAATGGCTGCCGTGCTGCTGGTAAGCGGTAAGGAAGGGAAACGCCAGGCATTGCCACACAGTCGTGTAATGATTCACCAGCCACTGGGCGGCGTGCAAGGTCAGGCTTCTGATATCGAGATTGAGGCCCGCGAGATTCAGAAAATGAAGAAAGAACTCTATACCATCATCAGCGAGCATTCGCACACGCCTTATGAGAAGGTATGGGCAGATAGTGACCGTAACTACTGGATGACTGCCGAGGAGGCAAAGGAGTACGGTATGATTGACGAGGTGCTTATCAGAAAGAAATAAGACATGCCAAAGAAAGTTTGCAGCTTCTGTGGAAGAACTGAGAAGGAAGTAAAACTGCTGATTACGGGTATCAACGGCTATATCTGTGAGAACTGTGCAATACAGGCATACGAGATTGCACAGTCGACCGGCTTGCTCGAACCGCAAGGAAAGAAGGGCAGCAAGAAGACGTACGACCTGAAGAAGGTACCCAAGCCGATGGAGATCAAGGAATACCTCGACCAGTATGTCATCGGACAGGATGAGGCAAAGCGTTATCTGGCTGTGGCCGTATATAACCATTATAAGCGTTTACAGCAACCGGCAACCGATGATGGTGTGGAGATCGAGAAGAGCAATATCATCATGGTGGGCAGCACCGGAACGGGTAAGACGCTGCTGGCGCGTACCATCGCGAAGATGCTCGATGTGCCCTTCACCATTGTGGATGCTACGGTGTTCACAGAGGCTGGTTATGTGGGCGAGGATGTGGAGAGCATCTTGTCGCGTCTGTTGCAGGTATCCGACTATGACGTGGAGGCTGCACAGCATGGTATCGTATTCATCGACGAGATCGATAAGATTGCACGAAAGAGCGACAACCCCAGTATTACACGCGATGTGAGCGGAGAGGGTGTTCAGCAGGGATTACTGAAGCTGCTCGAGGGTACCATCGTGAATGTACCGCCCAAGGGAGGTAGGAAACACCCTGATCAGGACTATATACATCTCGACACCAGGAATATCCTGTTTATCTGCGGTGGTGCCTTCGACGGTATTGAAAGGAAGATCGCCCAGCGACTGAATACCCATGTGGTGGGTTATAACAGCGTGCAGAACGTGAGGAATATCGATAAGGAGGACATGATGCAGTATATCGTGCCGCAAGACCTGAAGTCGTTCGGCTTGATACCGGAAATCATCGGTCGTCTGCCCGTTCTCACTTATCTGAACCCGCTTAACCGTGAGGCATTGAGGAAAATCCTGGTGGAGCCTAAGAACTCCATCGTGAAACAATATGAGAAACTCTTCGAGATGGACGGCATCAAACTGGTGTTCCCAGAGGAAACACTTGATCTGCTCGTTGATCAGGCCGTAGAGTATAAACTTGGGGCTCGTGGCCTCCGGTCAATCGTGGAAAGCGTGATGATGGAGGCGATGTTCGAGATTCCATCGAAGAAGGTGAAGACCTTCGAGGTAACACCCGAATACGCCAAGAGGCAGCTGGAAAAGGCTCGGCTGCAGAAACTGGAGAGTGCTTAGCGAAACAGAATACATCAACCTGTAGCAAAGAAAGGAGACTACATCGTTATGAGCAATGAAGTGAATCTTACTCAAAAGCTGAAACAGTATTTCGGCTTTGATAAGTTCAAAGGCGATCAGGAAGCCATTATCCGTAACGTACTGGAAGGTAAGAACACATTTGTGCTGATGCCTACCGGTGGCGGCAAATCGTTGTGCTACCAGCTGCCTTCGCTGATCATGGAGGGCACGGCCATTGTGATCTCTCCGCTCATAGCCCTGATGAAGAACCAGGTGGATGTAATCAACGGTATGAGCGAGGAGGATGGACTGGCGCATTACTTGAACTCGTCGCTGAACAAGGCGGCCATCGATCAGGTGAAGGCTGACATCACGGCAGGGAAGACCAAACTGCTGTATGTGGCTCCTGAGTCGCTGACCAAGGAGGAGTATGTGGACTTCCTGAAATCTTGCAAGATCAGTTTCTATGCCATTGACGAGGCGCACTGTATCTCGGAGTGGGGACATGATTTCCGACCGGAATACCGACGTATCCGTCCTATCGTGAACGAGATTGGTGAGGCACCGATCATCGCCCTGACGGCTACGGCTACGGATAAGGTGCGGACGGATATCAAGAAGAGTCTGGGTATTCTGGATGCGGTGGAGTTCAAGAGCTCGTTCAACCGACCGAACCTGTATTATGAGGTACGACCGAAGACGAAGGAGATTGATAAGCAGATTGTGAAGTTCATCCGACAGAATCCTGGGAAGAGCGGTATTATCTATTGTCTCTCCAGAAAGAAGGTGGAGGAACTGGCGGCAGTGCTCTGCGCCAACGAGATCAAGGCGGCTCCGTATCATGCCGGATTGGATAGTGCTACGCGCTCGGCTACACAGGATGATTTCCTCATGGAGAGCATCGATGTAATCGTGGCTACCATCGCCTTCGGTATGGGTATCGACAAGCCGGATGTGCGCTTCGTGATTCATTATGACATCCCGAAGAGTCTGGAGGGCTACTATCAGGAAACGGGTCGTGCCGGACGTGATGGGGGAGAAGGCAAATGTATTGCGTTCTATTCGTATAAGGACCTGCAGAAACTGGAGAAATTCATGGAAGGAAAACCGGTGGCTGAGCAGGATATAGGACGACAGCTGCTACAGGAAACGGCTGCTTATGCGGAATCTTCAGTATGCCGCCGTAAGATGCTGCTGCATTACTTCGGCGAGGAATACACGAAGGAGAATTGCGAGAACTGCGACAACTGTCTGCATCCCAAGACGAAGATCGAGGCCGAGGAGGCGCTGCTGATTGTGCTGAAGGCTGTGCAGGTGATCAAAGAGGACTTCCGTACCGACTATGTCATTGACTTCGTATGCGGAAAGGCTACGGATGATATCGTGGCGCATAAGCATGACCAGCTGGAGGAGTTCGGCTCGGGCGAGGATTTGAACGAGAAACTGTGGAATCCGGTGATTCGACAGGCTATCATCGCAGGTTATCTGAGGAAGGATGTGGAGAACTACGGACTGCTGAAGCTGACGGCTGAAGGAAAGCGGTTCATGAAGAATCCGTGCTCGTTCCCCATCGTGGAGGATAATGAGTTCAACGAGGATGATGACGATGAGATGAACGAAGGACAGGGCTCTGCGCTGGATCCCACGCTGTATGCCATGCTGAAGGATCTGCGTAGGAAGGTGGCCAAACGACTGAATTTGCCGCCTTACGTCATCTTCATGGATGGATCATTGGAACAGATGGCCACGGTGTATCCTGTTACGCTTGAGGAACTGCAGAATATCCAAGGTGTGGGAGCAGGTAAAGCGAAGAAGTTCGGTAAGGAATTCGTGGAACTGATCAAGAAACACTGCGAGGAGAATGATGTGGAACGCCCTGAGGATCTTCGCGTCAGGACAGTGGCCAAGAAGAGCATGCTCAAGGTGAAGATCATACAGAATATCGACCGTCAGGTGGCGCTCGATGATATTGCGAATGCCCAAGGACTGGAATTCGAGGAACTGCTCGACGAGGTGGAGGCCATCGTATATAGTGGAACGAAGCTGAACATCGACTACTTCCTGGAGGAGGTGATGGACGATGAGCACATTGATGATATCTTCGACTACTTCCGCGAGAGTGAAACCGATGATCTGGAAACAGCCATGGAGGAACTAGGAGCCGACTACTCGGAGGACGAGGTAAGATTAGTTCGCATCAAGTTCCTGAGTGATATGGCGAATTAAGAGAAAAGGGATTAAGAACGCATCTTAATCCCTTTTCTTAATTTTCAATTCTCAATTTTCAATTCTCCTTATCTCTTCCCCCCAAACGTACCTTTTGTCTTACTCTCCTGACTCTGGCCTGGTGCTGTGGTAGTACCATGCGAAGAGCTGTTGTTGCTTGGAGCAGTGGCAGTACGGGTGGTTCTGGTGGTTGTCACCGTGCGGGTACGCGACAGACTGTTGTCGTTGTATGTCTGACGTGTAGTGGTGGAACGACCGTTGTTGTTGGGCCTTGGAGGCGGCGGGGTACGCATGTTGTCGTTCCTGCTGTTGCCTGGTACATCGCGCCAAGTAGATCTTGGACGACCCATCATGGCCGGACGGATATTCACGGGCTGGTTGTAGTTCCTATGGGCATAGTAGCTCACACTGCCGACATTTCGTCCGCCACGGAAGGTATCATAGCCAGAAGGGCGATAGGATACATAGAAACGGGTGCGGTCGGTATACATAGAGTAGATACGGAACTCAATACGATTTCTTGTCCAGTACAACGGACGATAGAAATAGTTCGTGTCCTGATATACCTCATACTGATACATGGAGAGCACATAGCGCAAATCGGCGTTACGACGTGCCCAGGCAGTACCGAACAGATCGTCGTGTACAGCAACAGAAAGCATGTAGTCGAGATTGATCTCATACACTGCTTCCACTTGCTCAGGACTAAGGCGAAGCTCGTAGGCCATCTTATCGGTGAGGAACAACGCTTCTGTACGCGCCTCAGAGTAGGTTATGGCCTTGGCAGATGCAACGATTGTCAGCATCAGTGCCATCATCATCATGATTCTTTTCATAATCGTTATATTTTAACAGTTAAACATTTTTCTTTCTCGTTGCAAAGAAACAAAAAAACTTTCACACAACAAAGGGATTTCTCCTAAAAATGTAAAGGGAAATCCCTAATAGAGTGTAAAAAAGCCCCTCAAAAAAGCCCGTTTTTTACGATGATTGTACTTTTTACACACCCATATTCCATCCACTCTTTTCGTTTTTGCGCATTCTTACAACTTATTGCTAATCAGTAATATATGGATTTTGTCCACCTTTGTGCGTCCACTTTTTAGTTATATTGCGTTGATACCGACTTGTTTTTTCTCTATCTTTGCAACGCAATCAAGAAAATAATTGTATTCACTAATAATTAAAAACCAAAGTATGAAACAGAAAAGGTATTTGCTGATGCTATTGGCGTTCTTGATGTCGGTAGCAACCTTTGCCCAGAAGCAGAACTTCTCGGGCACTGTGATTGATGCAATGGGAGAACCTGTTATTGGTGCTTCCGTTGTACAGAAAGGTACGTCAAACGGTGCCATTACCGATCTTGACGGACAGTTTACTATCAGTGCAGAACCTGGTGCAACGTTAGTCATCTCGTTTGTTGGCTACACCACGCAGGAGCTGAAGGCTTCTCCTAACATGCGCGTCGTATTGAATGATGATACGCAGTTGCTGAACGACGTGGTTGTTATTGGCTACGGTGTGCAGAAGAAGAGCGTTGTGACGGCTTCTATCGCCAAGGTGAGCTCCGACGATCTGGACGGAAAGACTCGTCTGCGTGCTGATGATGCACTGAAAGGCTTAGCTGCTGGTGTGAATGTTACATCGGCCTCTGGTCAGCCTGGTTCACAATCCATGATTCGCGTGCGCGGTACAGGTACTATTAATGATACCAACCCGCTGTACATCATCGACGGTATGCCTGCCGACCAGTACGGACTGGAGAGTGTGAATCCCAACGACATCGAGAGTATCGAGGTGCTGAAGGATGCTGCCTCTGGTGCTATCTATGGTGCCCGTGCTGCCAATGGTGTGATCTTGGTAACTACCAAGAAGGGTAAGGTGGGTAAGACCCAGATCAACTACAACTTCAGCTACGGTTGGCAGAGCGCATGGAAGAAACGTGATGTTACTGGCGCAACAGACTATGCCATTCTGCAGAATGAGAAGTATGTGAACGGTGGTCAGACTCCCCTTTATGCTGATCCTTACAACCTGGTTGATGCCAACGGACAGAAGATTGTTGGTTTTGGTACCGATTGGCAGGAACTGTTGTTCAACGACAACGCTCCCATTGAACAGCACGACGTATCAATAAGTGGTGCTTCAGAGAAAGTGAACTACTATCTCTCTTTAGGTTACTACGATCAGGAAGGTATCGTGGGTGGTAACTACGGTCGTTCAAACTACGATCGTCTGACACTGCGTTCTAACAACCAGTTCAACATTTTCGACGACTCTAAGGAACGTTCGTTCCTGAACAAGCTCGATGTCAGCGCAAACCTTTCTTATATGCGCACGCACAGCACAGGTATAGAAGCCAACTCCACATGGGGTTCTCCTCTGGGTTCGGCCCTCTATCTGGCGCCTACACTGCCCGTTACTCTGAAGGGTACTGTGGGTCAGGAGATGATTGACCGTTACAGCGCTTACGACCTCTATCGTGATGCAAACGGTGATCCTTATACCATTCCTGGCTTTTTAGGTTCATATCAGGAACAGAACAACCCCATCGCTATGATGCAACAGCGTCCGGGCAGAGGCTGGTCACACAAGTTCATGCCCAAGTTCTCTATCGACCTGCAGTTGTGGGACAACCTGAAGTACCACTTCACCTGGAGTGCTGAGCAGAGCTTCTGGGGCAGCTCAGCAGCTACCACAGAGAAGTACTATTTCTCAGGAAACAACAACTCCGATCATACACAGGCTTCATCCGAGAAGGCCAACGGTACACAGTGGCAGATTGAGAATACGCTGACTTACGACAAGGAGTTCGGAAAGCACTCTATCGGCGTGGTTCTGGGTCAGAGCGCGCTGAAGTACAAAGGTGACTATCTGGGCGCTTCGCACTGGAACCTGATCAACATCAATAAACCATACGTTGACTATACCACCGGTGGTAGCATTGAAACGACTACCGACGAAAAGGGCAACATCATTAGTGTGAAGAGTCTGGTGAGTGGATGGGCCGGCCCGTACGTAGAGCACCATCTGGCTTCGCTCTTCGGACGAATCAGCTACAACTACGACGAACGTTATATGTTCCAGGCTACTATCCGTCGTGACGGATCCAGCCGTTTCGGTTCTAATAACAAATACGGTGTGTTCCCCTCTTTCTCTGTTGGATGGAACGTCATGAACGAGGCATTCATGAAGGATACCCGCAACTGGCTGTCGAACCTGAAGCTTCGTGCCAGCTGGGGTAAGAACGGTAATGAGAACATGCCTGATTTCCGTTATACGGTACTCACCACTACTGGTGGCACCAGTAACTACTACTTCGGTCGTCAGGCTGTGATGACCTACGGTTCAAAGGCCAACGGACTGGCTAACGAGAGTCTGAAGTGGGAGGAGAGTGAGCAGACAGACCTGGGTATCGATCTCGGTCTTTGGAACAACAAGCTGACCTTCACCGTTGACTATTATATCAAGAAGACCAACGGTATGCTGATTACCATGCCTATTCCTTCTTATGTAGGTGAATCAAGACCTTGGGGTAATGCCGGTGACATGGAGAACAGCGGTATTGAGTTTGAATTGGGTTACAAGTGGAACATCGGTGATGCTCACTTCGCCATCAAGGGCAATGCTTCTTACCTGAAGAACAAACTGAAGAACCTGGGTAATGACACTGGCTTCCTGAACTACGGTATCTCACAGTTCAGCGATGGTGGCACACGTGCCGAGAACGGTCAGCCCTTCCCCTACTTCTATGGCTACAAGACAGCTGGCGTTCTGCAGAACAAGGCAGAGGCTGATGCTTACAACGCAAAATATGGCACAAGTGCCAATCCTGGTGACCTGATCTTCGTTGACATCACAAAAGATGACAAGATCACATCCGACGACCGTACGAAGATTGGTAAGCCGACTCCCGACTGGACCTTCGGTCTGAACTTCAATGCAGACTGGAAAGGCTTCGACTTCAACGTGTTCTTCCAGGGTGTTAGCGGTGCCGATATCTTCGATGCTACATGGCGACAGGATATTGCATCAGGTAACTATCCCACTTGGGTTCTGCAGCGCTGGACAGGCGAGGGCACATCAAACAAACTTCCTTTACTGAAGCTGGGCGACTCACGCAACTGGGTTTGCAGCGACATCTATGTTCAGGACGGCAGCTATCTGCGTCTGAAGAATATCTCTCTGGGCTACACACTGCCGCGTAACCTCACGCAGAAAGTCAACATTGAGCGCCTGCGTCTCTATGTACGTGCAGAGAATCTGTTTACCTGGACCAAGTACTGGGGCTTCGATCCCGAAATCGGTACCAGCAGCACTTCTATGGGTGTGGACTACGGAGTTTATCCACAGGCTCGCATCTTTACTGTAGGTTTCAACATCTCACTTTAATCATTGATAATTGAACATTGATAATTGATAATTTTGAAGTATTATGAATACCAAGATATATAAATTATTGAGCGCTATCGTGGCAGTCGTCATGCTGACTGCTTGTAGCGACGACTTCCTGGAGGTGCAGAATCCTACGGGTGAGCCCTTGGAGGAATATTATATGACCGATGAGCACCTGGCCGAGGCTTGCGTTTCTGCCTATGCTCCGCTGCACTGGCCCGACTGGGACGGCACAGCCTATAATGACCTTACCTGCGACGCTGAGATTCTGGGCGACGACTTCTGGGTAGGTGGTGCAAGTATCAGTGACAACCAGCACTGGCACAAGCTCTTCAACTTTGAGGGCGATGGTAATAATACGCTGGGTACCCTCTGGGGCGACTTCTACAGCGGTATCAAGCGTTGCAACGATGTGATCAAGTACTGTTCATGGGGTGGTGGCAATGAAACCAACCGTAAGTCGTATGAGATGCAGGCCCGTCTGCTCCGCGTATATTACTATAACATCCTGTGGCACTACTACGGTAATGTGCCTTTCTATCTGGAAAACCTGAGTGAGCCATATACAGCTCCGCAGTTGACTGCTGATGAGATCTATGCACAACTGATGCCGGAATTGGAAGACATCATCGCTTCAAAGGTGCTTCCCATGCGTTGGGAGACAGCCGAGAGCGGACGAGTTAGTCAGGCCATGGCCTATATGCTCTTTGCCGAGATGGTGATGTACCAGAACGATACAGCACGCTATCCTGCTGCCTTGAACTATATGAAGCAGATCATCGGCGACTCCAGCTACAAGCTGAATCCCAGCTTCAAGGATCTGTTTGATGAGAGTGGTGAGTGGTGCGAAGAGAGCATCTTCGAGATCAATTATGAGGATGATAACGGTCAGCGCGACTGGGGTACTCCGTTGCACGCTGGCGGTACGGTGTTCCCAACACTCTGCTCTCCGAACGGCTGGGCTGGCGGTGAAGGCTGGGACTCTGGTAATGACGGCTGGGGATTCCTTCCCATGCGCGTGGAGGCCTATAACATGTATGCAGAGGGTGATACCCGTCGTGATGTAACCTGCTGGGATGTTCGTGGCTATACCTACACCGAGCGTTATCAGGACACCCATATCTGGCACGGAAAGTATCGTCCGCAGAGTGCCAACAACCAGGATTGTCCTTCTTCAAAGAACCTGAACTATAACAACAACAAGCGCATCTACCGCTATGCCGAGACCCTGCTGAATGCAGCCGAGCTGTTGCTCCAGACTGGTGGCAGTGCTGCCGAGGCTGCTGGTTATGTGAACGAGGTACGCACACGTGCCGGATTGGACAATTTGAGTAGTGTGACCATCGATGATATCCTGAACGAGCGTCATCTGGAGTTCTGTGGCGAAGGTAAGCGTTACTTCGACCTGGTACGTGCTGAGGGCATCAGCGGAGCCACACAGAAGGCTTCTACCGTTCTCGTTCCCGATGCTTACGGCTACCGCACCAACCGTTGGAGTCCTAGCAAGAAGCACATCCCTCTGTCTCAGAGCGAGCTTGATGCTGATCCTACGCTGAAGCAGAACAACTATTAAAAGTTGAAAGATTGAAGAATTAAAGAGTTGAAAACTGAAATAACAACGATTATGAAGAATCTGTTTAAATATACAATGGGTGTGCTGATGGCAGGTGTGCTGGTGACAGCCTGCTCGCCCGAAAGCTTTGACGGCGCAGACCCCAATGGTATTCCGTCGGTAAGCGGTGTTGACTTCAACATCAGCGTTGACCAGGAGACCAACCAGATGATTGCCACATATACTCCGCAGGCTGGTACATACCCCGTGTGGATCCTGAACGGCAATACATATTCCACACTGCAGGAAGTGGGTTATCAGAACCCCGAGGCAGGTACTTACACCATCGACCTGAAGCTGGGTAACCGTAATGGCTTCAGTCAGGGAACGGTCAGCAAGACCTTCACCTTCAACGAGACCAAGATCGATTACAGTTCCGACTTCCGTAAGATTGTCGGAAAGGAGTGGCGTTTCGCCAATAAAGAGGCTGGACACTTAGGTTGCGGTCCTGCTGGAACAACCGGTTCTGAATGGTGGTCGGCACAGCCAGACGACAAGAAGGACTTCGGTATGTACGACGACCGCATCACTTTCACCGCTGATACACGCAAGGGTGGTACCTTCACCTATAGCGCTGGTGAGGATGGAAAGACTTATGTGAACACAGGTACCACCAAGTGGGGCTCAGAGGCAGCCGACTTCGATGCCATTGTTGGTGATCAGGTTTCTACCTGGAGCTTTGAGGTGTACGACTGGGAGGATGCTGAAGGTAATGTGACCAAGCAGACCTACATCCAGTTGGCTCCTAACACAGCGTTCCCATATATCTCCAGCGACGCTCAGTATGAGAATCCTAAGTTCCGTATCGAGACGCTGACAGCTAAGAAACTGGTGCTTGTATATGAGGCTCCCGACCGTGGTATTGCATGGCACTTCACCTTTACCTCTGAGGAGGCTGAGAAGGAGTGGAGCGGATTCGACGCGAACAGTCAGTTCAACATGTGGAAGGGTATCACTCCCACCATGTCGTTCTACTATAATCCTGATCCGGGATGGGGCAACGAGCAGACTGGTGCTTTCGAGGCGCTCTTCAAGGGTGGCGACAACGACTATAATGTAACCGTTCCACAGGAGTGCTTCTCTGAGTGGCAGGCACAGGTTCACTTCCATACGAACCTTGTTACGTCGGCAGCCAACAACTACGACTTCTCTTGTATCTTCAACAGCGACCGCGACATCGACGGTGTGGTGGTGAAGCTGACCAACGAGGACGACTCTGAGGCGATCATCGATGAGCACAACATCAATCTGAAGGCAGGTGAGGATTATATTTTCTGGGTAAGTGATGTTCCTGGTAAGGATCTGAATCCAGTCAAACTGGTCATGGACTTCGGTCATGCTACGGGCGAAACCAATATCAATATCTCCAACATTGTCCTGAAGAACCATGCCGACGATGATGGTACCGTTCCGCCAAATGGTGAGCAGACCAACCCCGACGCTCCTGTCATGGACTGGGATTACTCTTCAAGTGCCAACCTCTGGAAGGGTGTTGACGACGGAACACTGTTTGATGCCTTCGGCTACTGGTTTGCCGACGACGGCTGGAGTCAGATTCCTAATGATGAGGCCAGCCACGATGGCGACACCTACGAGATCACTATTCCAAGTGGAATCGGCGGCAGTCAGTGGCAGGGTCAGTTCCACATCGACACAAAGCTCACAGCCAGTGCTGCAAAGGCTTACAACTTCTACTTCGTGATGGAGGCAGATAATGATTGTCCGGGCGTGACTGTTAAGCTCACCGACTCAGGCGACAGTAACTTCTTCTGCGAAGGACGTCACGACGTGAAGGCCGACGAGCCCTTTATCTTCAAGCTAACGGGTGCAACCCTCAAAGAAGGTGTTGATGCATCTGCCATCCGTCTGTTCTTCGACTTCGGTGGTTCTCCTGCTGGTACGCATGTCAAGATCAGCAAGATCTACTTCGAGGAGGCTGTTAGCATCAACTACGACGATGCGAACAACCTGTGGAAGGGCGTTGACGATGGTAGCGTAGCCAGTTCATTCGGCTACTGGTTTGCCAACGACAGCTGGAGCGAGCTGGCTAACCAGCCTGTGGCCACCCACAATGGTGACACTTACGAGATCGTTCTTCCTGAGGGAATGGGCGGCAGTCAGTGGCAAGGTCAGTTCCACATCGACACTCAGCTCACGGCATCTGCAGCTAAGCAGTACCACTTCCAACTGGTGATGGAGGCCGATAACGATTGTCCGGGCGTAACCATTAAGCTCACCGACGCTGGCGACAGCAACTTCTTCTGCGAAGGTCGTCATGACATCAAGGCCGATGAGCCGTTCGTTTACACGCTGAAGAACGCCACACTGAAAGAAGGTGCTGATGCATCAGCCATCCGTCTGTTCTTCGACTTCGGCGGTTCTCCCGCAGGTACGAAAGTGAAGATCAGTAAGATTGTCTTCAAGGAGGCAAATTAAGGATGGAAGAATTGAATAATTGAAAAATTCAAGAATTGAAGAATTGTATAATCGAAATAATGAAAAGATTCATGCTATATACATTCTTGCTCTCTCTCGCCGCAGTCGTTTGTGGCTGCGGTGGGAGCGACAACGATGACCCACTGCCCTCAACGGTAAACATCACGTTGTCGCAGGAAAGCATAGAAGCACCTGCAGAAGGCGGTACCTACACCATCAACGTGAACACCACGGGTAAGGAGTGGAATGCATACGCCGATCAGGAATTCATTATTGTCGGAGCTAAGAATACGGCAGCCCAGACAGGTACGCTGACAGTTGCTGTTCCTGCTAATCCTACTACCAGTGTCCGCACTGGCACCATTACGGTCATGTCGGGTTCTGCACGTAAAAGCATCAGTGTTACCCAGATGGCGGCAGAGGAGTCTCCTTACTATGCTCCAGAGGGTTACCAGCTGGTGTGGCAGGATGAGTTTGACGGCAACTATGGCTATGCCCCTAACGAGAATGGAGTTCCCAGAACAGAACTCAATCCCGACTACTGGACGCACGAAGTGAAGAATGCAGGATGGGTGAACCACGAGCTGCAGAACTATGTGAACCATAAAACGCCCGAGGGTAAGCTTGTTACCGAACTGCGTAATGGCAAGCTCCGTATCACTGCACTCAAGGAGAACGGAAAGGTTTATTCTGGTCGTGTATATGCCAAGGTGAAGGAAGGATGGAAATATGGCTACATCGAGGCCAGCATCAAGCTGCCGAAGGGTAAGGGCACATGGCCTGCCTTCTGGATGATGCCCGTGAACTTCCGTTCATGGCCTGCCGACGGTGAGATTGATATCATGGAAGAGGTGGGCTATCATCCCGACTATGTATCATCGAGTCTGCATGCCAATGCCCATGTACACTCCAATGGCACTCAGGTAACCCATGAGATGAAGTGTGCTGGTGCCGAGGGTGAGTTCCATACCTACGCCATTCTCTGGACAGCCAAGAACATCACTACCTATGTAGATGGGAAGGTGCAGCTGAGCTACGACAACCGTGGGTTAGGCAGAGACGACTGGCCCTATGACGATCCCTTCTATGTCATCTTCAACCTCGCATGGGGTGGTGACTGGGGTGGTGCACAGGGTGTTGACGAGAGTGCATTGCCTGCCACGATGGAAGTAGATTACATCCGCGTGTTTCAGAAGAAATAATGCGCATCATTAGTATTATTATTTGTTTGCTTACTGCTGCGACTGCCCCTGTGCGGTCGCAGCAATACAAACAGTTTACCGATGTATCTACCACACAGGCACAGAACTTAAGGAGAATCATCGTAAAATAGTTAAACAATGAAGAATATTATCGTCTGCCTCTTCGCCCTTCTCCTGATGGCCTGTAACACAGGCACACAGAAGGAAAGCACAGGCTTTGTAACCATACAGGGGCACGACCTGATCAAGCCGAATGGCGAGAAGCTGTTTATCCAAGGTACCAACTTGGGTAACTGGCTCAACCCCGAGGGCTATATGTTCGGATTCAGACGTACCAATTCAGCATGGATGATCGACCTGCTGTTCAAGGAGGCTGTAGGACCCGACGCTACCGCCAAGTTCTGGCAACAGTTCAAGGACAATTACGTAACCAAGGCCGATATCGATTTCATCGCCAGTCAGGGCGCCAACACCATCCGTCTGCCGTTTAACTATAAGCTCTTCACCGACGAGGACTATATGGGACTGACGGGGAAGAAAGACGGCTACGAGCGCATCGACTCCGTGGTGAGCTGGTGCAAGGCCAACAACCTCTATCTCATCCTCGACATGCACGACTGCCCTGGCGGTCAGACGGGCGATAACATCGATGATGGTCATGGATACCCCTGGCTGTTCGAGAGCGAGGAGAGCCAGCAGCTGTTCTGCGATATCTGGAAAGAGATTGCCCGGCGCTATAAGAACGAGACCACCATCTTAGGCTATGAGCTGATGAACGAGCCCATTGCCCACTATTTCGAGAACAAGGATTCGCTCTACACCCTGCTGCAACCGCTCTACAAACGTTGCGTAGCTGCCATCCGCGAGGTAGATTCGAACCACATCATCCTGTTGGGCGGAGCCCATTGGAACAGTTTCTTCTGGATGCTCGATGATGTCGGCTACGACGACAAGCTCATGTTCACCTGTCATCGTTACGGCGGTCCTGCCACCAAGGAAGCCATTGCCCACTACATCAATTTCCGCGATTCCATCGGCCGTCCCATGTATATGGGTGAGTTCGGACATAACACCATGGAGTGGCAGCGCGATTTCGTCAAGGTACTGAAAGAGAACAATATCGGTTACACCTTCTGGCCCTATAAGAAAGTGGATGAGTCGTGCATGATGGGTATCAAGCGTCCGGAGGGATGGGACAGCATCGTGGTGAAATACTCCGAGACTTCCCGTAACACCTATTCCGAATGGCGCGAGGCTCGTCCTAACCAAGCACGTTTCCGTCTGCTCCTCAAGCAGTTTGCCGAGAACTGCCGCATACAGAACTGTACGCCGCAAACAGAATACATCAATAGTATGGAACTGAAGCCCTAAAAAGATAAAAACAACATAACAATACCATATGAAAAGGATTCTGATAGCATTATCATTGATGATGGGTTATTCATCGTTTGGTAGCATGGTGGCGCAGACACCTGTCTATCTCGATGAGACCAAGTCAGTAGAACAGCGCATCGAGGATGCGTTAAGTAGAATGACGCTCGACGAGAAGATTGCCGTGATTCATGCGCAGTCGAAATTCTCCAGTCCCGGTGTGAAACGTCTGGGCTTCCCCGATCTCTGGACCGACGACGGTCCTCATGGCGTTCGTCCTGATGTGCTGTGGGATGAGTGGGTGCAGGCGGGTCAGACCAACGACTCCTGTGTGGCCTTCCCCGCGCTTACCTGTCTGGCGGCCACCTGGAATCCCGACATGGCCAGTATCTATGGCATCTCGTTGGGAGAAGAGGCGTTATATAGGAAGAAGAACGTGATTCTTGGTCCTGGCGTGAACATCAACCGCACTCCCTTTGGCGGACGGAACTTCGAGTACATGGGCGAGGATCCTTATCTGGCCTCCCAGATGGTAGTACCCTATGTACGCGGTCTGCAGTCGTTAGGCGTTGCTTCCTGTGTGAAGCACTACGCACTGAACAATGACGAGGAGTACCGTCATCAGGTGAATGTGGTCGTGTCCGACCGTGCCTTGCACGAGATCTATCTGCCTGCTTTCAAGGCTGCAGTGCAGAAAGGTGGGGCTTGGGCCATCATGGGTGCCTATAATCTTTATAAGAACCAGCATAACTGTCACAACGAGATCCTGCTCAACAAGATCCTGAAGCACGATTGGGGCTTCGATGGGGTGGTCATCTCCGACTGGGGTGGCTGTCATGATACGGATGAGGCGGTTAAGAACGGACTCGATCTTGAGTTCGGTACCTGGACCGACGGTCTGACGATGGGTGCAACCAATGCCTACGATAACTATTATCTGGCCGATGCCTACAAGAAACTCATCAAAGAGGGTAAGTACACCACCAAGGAACTGGACGAGAAGGTACGCCGTGTATTGCGCCTGTTCTTCCGTACCACCATGCAGCGCAACAAGCCCTTCGGCTTCCTCTGCAGCGAGAGTCATTATGATGCTGCCCTGAAGATTGCCCAAGAAGGTATTGTACTGCTGAAGAATGAGAAGATGAAAGGCGAGAATGCCCCATTATTGCCCATAAACCCTAGTAAGCCTACTCGTATTCTGGTAGTTGGTGAAAATGCCATCAAGATGATGACGGTGGGTGGCGGCTCCTCCTCGCTGAAGGTACAGCACGAGATTTTGCCACTGGATGGTATCAACTCTAAACTCCCCTCTCCCCTTGGAGAGGGGCAGGGGGTGAGGCTCGATTACGCCCGCGGCTATATCGGTGATACGATTCAGAGTTTCGATGGTGTTACCGTTGGACGTTCGCTTTACGAGACACGCTCTGCGGCAGAACTGAAGACGGAGGCTCTTGAAAAAGCCAAGCAGGCTGATGTGGTGATCTTCATCGGCGGTCTGAACAAGAGTAACTATCAGGATAGTGAAGGGCACGACCGTAACCAGTACGAGCTGCCATACGGTCAGAACGAGCTCATCGAGGCACTTGTAGCTGTGAACCCACGTCTCGTCTATGTGAACATCAGCGGTAATGCCGTGGCCATGCCGTGGATCAATAAGGTGCCTGCCGTTGTTCAGGGTTGGTTCTTAGGTTCCGAGGCCGGAAAAGCCATCGCCTCTGTCATCTTCGGCGAAGCGAATCCTTCGGGTAAGATGCCCTTCACCTGGTATGCTAACCTGAACCAATGCGGAGCCCATGCTACGGGTAGTTATCCAGGTACGTGGCGCGACGGTCATCAGATTATCGACGAGGAATACAAGGAGGATATCTTCGTAGGTTATCGCTGGACTGACAAGCAGAAGGAAAAACCGCTGTTTGCCTTTGGTCACGGACTCAGCTATACCACCTTTGAGATCGGGAAGGCTGTGGCTGATAAGAAGACGATGACTGCTGATGAGAAGATATCGTTCACCGTAAAGGTAAAGAACACAGGCAGCAGGGCAGGTGCTGAGGTGGTGCAGCTCTATATCAACGATATCAAGTCGTCACTGCCCCGTCCTGTCAAAGAACTCAAGACGTTCCAGAAGGTCTATCTGCAGCCAGGCGAGAGCAAGGATGTAACCCTGATCATTGATAAGTCAGCCCTGAGCTTCTACGATGACAGAGTAGGCGAGTGGGTGGCTGAGCCAGGTGAGTTCAAAGCCTTGATCGGTAATGCATCAGATCATATCTCCACAAGCGTGAGCTTCAAACTCGCAAACTAAGGAAAGTCATCCTATTGTTCAAAAATGCTTTCTAACTTTCTTGCACAAACTATTGCTGCCGACCTGCGCGGCAATAGTTTGTGCAAGAAAGTAGCATAGTTTGTGCCCTAAAGTGCCATAGTTTTTCATTTTTTCTCCTACATTTTACTCAAAGGTACACAAAAAATCGCGGAAATCCTTATAAATAAAGGGAAATCTATCAGTTTTAACATACACGCAACATACACAAACATACACTATAGCCCCACCAACATACACGCAACATACACGCGAGATTCACAAACGAATTATTGTTCCCAACGCGGGAATAAAACGTTCCCAACGTGGGAATAAATTGTTCCCAACGTGGGAATATCGAGTAAGAAGCCTAGTTGCTATGAGAAAATGGCCTAGCATGAGGTGGTAATCAGCCTAGTTTCTATGAGAAAGTAGCCTAGTTTCTATGCGCAAGTGGCCTACTTCGCAGTGTATGTTGCGTGTATGTTAAAGCCCTTATAGTGTATGTTGGTGTATGTCGCGTGTATGTTGAAAACAACCATTTTCCTCGTATATAAAGGCGTTTCCTGCGAAATCCGTGTATGTTGCGCCGGTATTGTGAATTCAAATTTTAGGATTGTTAGGTTTTGCATCGCAATACCTATGGTTTTAGACTCCAAAACCTATGCTTTCAGGCCCCAATACCTATGATATTGCACCTCGAAACCATTGACAAGAACAACATTTTTGTCTAAAAAGCGAAAAACTATTAAAAATGTTTTGTATCTTTGCAAAGGAATCAACAATATAATCATGAATATAAGCTATTTACGAATCATCTGTTTGTGCTGGCTGTTGTGCCGATGCATGATACTGCCCGCCCAGAACCTCGATTCGCTGTACCGCTGTCTTGACAGGGAGATTGTGAAGTTCCCGCAGTATGTGGCGCAGCACGACCAGGAAGTGGCCGACCTGCAGGCGCGGTTGTATATGGCCACGGATGATGGTAGCAGGTACGACCTGAACTTTCAGTTGTATGAGAAATACTATCCTTTCAAGAACGACTCAGCGGTGTTTTACCTGCGTGAATGCATTGATTTGGCCAAACGCATGAACCAACCGGAGAAGGTGGATCTGTGCTCGTCGCTGATGGCACTGCGGTGCTCGAATACGGGTATGTACGATGAGGCCCTGAACATCCTGTCGGAGGTGAAGGACCATTCGGGAACGTATTACAGGGCGTGTGCGCATGTGTATAACGAACTGGCTTACTATACCCACATGGAAGACCTGCAGGAGAAATACCGTGAGCAGGCGAGGTATTACGAGGACCTGATGCTGAAGGCACTTCCTCCTACGGATGATGCCGTGATGCTGGCGCGCGAGATGCGGTTGCTGAACAGTAATCAGCTGGAGGAGTCGATGAAAGTGAATGATGAGTGGCTGGCCATGACTGAACGCGGCTCGCACCGCTATGCCCTGGTGGCTCTCTACCGCTATCTGGAGTATAAGGCGAAGGAAGATTCAGTGCAGATGATGTACTGGCTGTCGGAATCGGCTTTGTCGGATGTGCGCAATGGGGTGATGGACCAGGGCTCGCTGTGGGAGATGGCCAACCAGCTGATGCTGCAGGGCGATCTCGACCGTTCGTACCGCTATATCAACTTCACCAGTAAGTGCGCCAATACCTATGGCTCACGACAGCGTAGCTGGCAGATTGCCCCCTTGTTGTCGAGCATCGCCAGCGACTACAAGACCGCTAAGGAGCAGGCGATGAGTAAGCTCCGTCAGATGCTGTTCATTATCAGCATACTCGCCCTGAGTCTGGTGGCCTCGGTGTTCTATGTGAACCGTCAGCGCAAACGTCTTACAGCAGCCAACCGTCAGCTGTCGATGCTCAACGCCCAGCTGTATGAATCGAACAAGGTAAAGGAGGAATATGTGGGACGATTCCTGCGACTGTGTTCTCTATACATCGATAAAATGGACAATTTCCGCAAGCGCATCAACAAGATGGTCAAGAACAGAGCCTACGAGGATCTGTACCAGGCAACACGCGGTCAGGAGTTCAAAGACAAGGAACTGGAGGAGCTCTACGAGAGCTTTGATGCGGCCTTCCTGCATCTTTTCCCCACCTTTGTGGAGCAGTTCAATGCCCTGCTGGTGCCTGAGGAACGTGTTACCTTGCAGAAGAACGAGCGGATGAATACCATCTTGCGTATATTCGCCCTGATTCGTTTAGGGGTGGAGGACAGCGGGAAGATTGCGGAGTTCCTGCATTATTCGGTGAACACCATCTATAACTACCGGGCAAGGGTGAAGAACGCTGCCTTGGGTAACCGCGAGGATTTCGAACGACAAGTGCGGGAAATCGGTATTAAGCGGTAAGACGCTCTATATGACTTCCAACGCATAATACTGATAATCCTTCACGATGCGCCAGAGGAAGGTGTCGTCGCTGCGTTCCAAAGGTGTACTGATGTGAAGCAACTGCTTCACCTTTTCAGCCAAGGCATGGATGCGCGGGTCATTGTCGGGCAGTTCCAATGTGCGGGTAATCAAGTCGATCTGCTCCAAGGAGAGATCGGTTACCTGCGGATAAACGGGTTGGTAGCTCCGACTGAACTGGTTGAACTCATCCAAACTCACCTGGATCTTATCGTAGCTGTTGAGCTTGATGACCATCGTACCTGCGGCGATGTCGCCAATGCGTTGGTTGTCCTGGTTCAGCAACATCACCAGCACACCCAGTCCGCTCATGGTAGGACCATCGACGATGAACAGTAGCCAGCGCATGATATAGGCACCTAAACTCGGCGTGGAACCGTCTTTTTTCACCACACGCATCTTCAGCAGATGCTTACCGATGGTCTGACCGTGGTTAAAGATCTCGCACAACGGACAGTAGATGACGATGAGTAGGAAAATGAGCCAGAAAGGGAAAGGAACACCCGATGAAAGAGCGTCGTCTAACTTGGTCATCAAGTAGAAGAACGTGAAGCCGACAGCGCCTTGGATGAGCCAGTCAATAATTTGTGCTCCAATGCGTTCGCCCACGCTGGCAGGCGTCTGCTGAATTTGCACATACTGTCCTGTGATGATGTCCGATTGTGCCATTTCTCAACAATTCTTTTGTATTTTGTTGCAAAAGTAAAAAAAAACTCCTATTTTTGCAAGCGAATTGGGATAATATTGCCTTAATCGGTTCACATGAAAGAAGTATCGTTCATCAGACAGCACATTGACAAATGGCGTGAGATGGAGACGGTGGTGGAAAACGCTTCCGTTACATCACCTGACGTGCTGGCCGATGCCTATACCGATATCACCAGTGATCTGGCTTTCGCGCAGACGCATTACCCCCAATCGCGCATTACTGTCTATCTGAACAACCTCGCTTCAGCGCTACATAACGAGATCTACAGGAACAAACGCGAGAAATGGTCGCGCTTGATTACCTATTGGACACGAGAGGTGCCGCAAACCATGTACGAAGCCCGCAAGGAGTTGCTCTATTCGTTCCTGATATTTGCGATGAGCGTGTTGATTGGCAGTGTGTCGCAATACCATGATGTGGATTTCTCGCGCTTGATCTTAGGGCACGAGTATGTGGATATGACCTTGCAAAACATTGAGAACGGAGAGCCCATGGCCGTGTATAACGGTGGTGATGAAACCTCGATGTTCCTGCATATTACGATCAACAACGTGTTTGTGTCGTTTGTCATCTTCGTCATGGGCGTGCTTACCAGTGTCATGAGTGGTTACTACCTGTTCCAGAACGGGGTGATGTTAGGGGCGTTCCAGACCTTCTTCTTCCAGCAAGGATTGGGGTATGAGTCGATGCTGGCCATCTGGCTGCATGGTACCTTGGAGATCTCTGCCATCATCGTGGCTGGTGCAGCAGGTATTGCCATGGGAAACGGCTGGCTGTTCCCCGGAACCTATTCACGACTGGTGTCGTTCCGACGTGGGGCGAAGCGTGGACTGAAGATCATTATCGGTACCGTTCCGATATTCATCATCGCCGGTTTCATCGAGGGTTTCTTCACACGACATACAGAATGGCCTGATGCCTTACGACTAACGGTTATCCTTGGTTCATTGGCGTTTGTGCTGTTTTATTATCTTTGGTACCCGAGGAAATTGAATTCGAACTAAATACTAACAATGATATGGAGATAACAGTAGATGCTGAAGGTCGTCAGCATATCCAACGACCCCTGATACCTTTGTACAAGGTACGTAGATTTGGAGAGAAGATCAGCGATACATTCGCGTTCATAGGCGAGAACATCCGACCGCTGTTCAAGTACATTACCTATCTGTTGCTGCCCTTGTGCCTGTTCCAGGCTTTGGCATTCAACGGACTGATGTCGAATTATTTCTCAACAATAGGCAATATAGCTGGAGGGAAATTGGACAATGACAATATGTTCTTTTCCGATGGCATGCAAGGGATGTTAGGCAACTTTATCTTAACGATGCTGTTCTACACCGTTGGCTCCCTCATACTGGTCAGTCTTGTTTATGCGCTGATGTATCTCTACGAACACCGGGAAGGGCGCCTCAGTGATATTACCTTCAGTGAGATCCGCAGTCTGCTGACACGTAACATCAAGCGTGGCGTCGTCCTGATTCTTGTGGGCTTTGTTATCGTTCTGCTTTTCTTCGCGTGGGTATTCTTAATGGCCACGGCCTCTCCCTATTTGTTTGTCGTGGCTTACATTGTAGGATTGGTCCTTATCATTCCAATGTCTCTGGCAGCACCCATATATCTTTTTGAACACGTGAACGTGCTGGAGGCTTACTTAAAGGCGATTCGCTTGGGCTTCAAGACCTTCGGCGGTGTGCTGGCCGTAGTCATCGTACTGAGTCTGATTGTGGGTATCCTGCAGATGATTACCACTTTGCCGTGGGAAATCGCCATGATCTTCAAGACCGGTCTGGGCTTGGATTCAGCCGATAATGCCTTCACCTCTTCGGTGGGTTACAGCTTCATGACCTACATCCTTGGTGTGATTCAGTGCTATGGAGCGTATCTGGTATATGCCATTCTCTTTGTCGGTATTGCCTATCAATACGGTCATGCAAGTGAGAAAATCGACCGTTTCACCGTAGAGAACGACATCGAGCACTTCGAAACGCTTTAGAACTCTCAACTGTCAACTGTCAACTAACATGGACACTCTCTCCTGCGATACCACCCTGCTCTCCTTGATGCGGAGTAATCCCGCTTACGACTACAGTCGTGAGTTGGAAACACAGGAGATGAGTCTGATGGACTGGATCTGGCAAAAGATCATGGAATTCCTGAATGACGTCTTTGGAGAGATAACAGGAAACCATATCACCACTCCGCTGATTATCATGGTAGGACTGGCGTTGATTGGTCTTGTGCTGTGGTTCCTCTACAAGAAACGACCTGAACTGTTCCTGAGGAACGCCAAACGCCGTATGTTTGAGGAAGAGGAGGGGGATACCATCTATGGAATTGACTTTGATAAAGAGATACGATTGGCTACCCAGCAGGGCGACTACCGTGGCGCGGTGAGATGGGTGTATCTGCAGACTCTGCGCTATCTGAGTGATGCTCACCTTATTGATTGGCAGTTGTATAAAACACCTACGCAATATGAGTACGAATGCCGGGAGGAGTCGTTCCGCGAGCTAACAAACCATTTCCTGCGCGTCCGGTACGGTCATTTTGAGGCTGATGCCTCCCTGTTGGATGAGATGTGCAGACTGCAGGCGACATTGAAGCAGAAGATTGTCGTACCGGCAACTCAAGAGGAAGGAGGTGGGGTATGAAGTTCAACCGTTGGTTCATCTTGTTTGTCGTCATCTTCCTCGCCCTCGTCTTCGTGGCCCAATACCGCATGCCGAGGAAGTTTGTGTGGACTCCCACCTTCAGTCATACTGACAAGCAACCCTATGGCTGCTATATCTTCGACAGTGTCTTGTCAACTTCGCTGCCTCACGGCTATGAGGTGAACCGCAAGTCGTTGTACCAGATGAAGGATGATACGTGCAAAAGGAGTATCATGATCGTGGTGGATAACATGAATACGTGGGGTAAGACCGAGATAGGGACGATGATCTCGCTGGCGGAGAAAGGGAACAAGATCTTGCTGGTGAGCAGCGGAAGTAACAGATTACTGGAGGACACGTTCAATATTTACATGCTCCATACCTATACGAACATGACCATCCGTCAGTTTGTCATGCAGAAAAAGAGTCGTGATACCTTGGTATGGGAAGCTGATTCGGTGTACGACCGTCATGCCTACGCTTTCTACCCACCAATCATGGAGTCGAGAATAAGGAAGCGCAGTGACTCCCTTCCTTCAAGAGCACTCGCCACCGTCTATCCCAGAAAGGATGAATCGGGACTCCTTGTACGACCAGACACTGCGCATACGGCTTTGGAAGTGCCTATTGGCAAAGGTTGTGTTATCGTAGCCACCACGCCCTTGGCATTTACCAACTACGGAATACTCGACAAACCGAATCATGAGTATGTCTTCCGTATCTTATCGTATATCGCCGACCTTCCCATCGTGCGAACCGAAGCCTATATGCCCTCCATGGATAGTAAGGAGCAGTCGCCTTTGCGCTATTTCCTCGCGCAGCCACCCCTCCGATGGGCTGTGACGTTAGCTTTCATCACGGTCTTGGTATTCATGGTCTTCACTGCCAAGCGGCGCCAACGCATCATCCCAGAGGTGGAGAAGCCGAAGAACAGGAACCTGGAGTTTGTGAAGTTGATCGGTACGCTGTATTACCAGAAACACGATTACCGTGATCTGGTGCTGAAGAAATATGCTTATTTCACGGAGGAGATGAGAAGGGTGCTGCATGTGGATCTCACCGATAGAAGTGAGGACCAGCGCACTTTTGCGGTTATTGCATCTCAAACCGATATGGAGGAACAGGAGGTATCGAAACTGGTGAATACGTTACGAAAGCTTGAAGAGGAGGAGCTGGATGTGAGTCGTGCCACCATGGAATCGCTAATCAATCAAATATCTACTATATGGAAGAGAACCAATCAAGAACCGACCTCACCCAGTTCGCAGAGAAGGTGAGGATGCTGAAAGAGAGTATCGCCAAGGTGGTGGTAGGACAGGAGCAGACGGTTGACCTGCTGCTTACGGCAGTCCTTGCCAATGGTCATGTGCTCATAGAAGGTGTGCCTGGCGTGGCCAAAACACTGCTGGCCCGTCTGATGGCCAAGCTGGTGGATGCCGAGTTCAGTCGTGTGCAGTTCACACCCGACCTGATGCCGAGCGATGTGCTGGGAACAACGGTATTCAATATGAAGAGTGGTGAGTTCGACTTCCACCCAGGTCCGGTCTTTGCTGATATCGTACTGGTGGATGAGGTGAACCGTGCTCCTGCTAAAACACAGGCTGCCCTTTTCGAGGTGATGGAGGAACGACAGGTGACTATCGACGGAAAGAGTCATCGTATGGGGGATGTCTATACGATTCTCGCCACACAGAACCCTGTGGAACAGGAGGGTACATATAAGTTGCCAGAGGCCCAGACCGACCGTTTCATGATGAAGATCACCATGGGCTATCCTTCCTTGGATGAGGAGGTGGAGATCCTGGAACGTCATCACCGCAACAGTGCGCTGACACGACTGGAACAGATTGAGCCAGTGATTACCAAGCAGGAACTGCTAACGATGCGTCAACAGATGGAGCAGGTGGTGGTGGATCCCTCGCTCTTGCGTTATATCGCCCTGATTGTTCAGCAGACGCGTAGTAGTAAGGCGGTGTTCCTAGGGGCTTCGCCACGTGCTTCGGTAGCAATTCTGCAGACGGCTAAGGCTATGGCGATGATTCAGGGGCGTGACTTCGTGACGCCTGAGGATATTCAGTTCGTCACTCCTTCCGTCCTGCAACACCGCATCATCCTTACCGCTGAGGCTGAGATGGAGGGATATACCGCCCTGAAAGTGGCGCAGCGACTGATTAACAAGGTGGAAGTGCCAAAATAGAAGTGAGAGGTGAGAAGTGAGAGATGTTTCTAAGTCGTAGGTTCTATATCGTATTGATCCTGCTGATCCTGCTGATTGCTGCAGGGTATCTGGCAGCACCGCTGTTCCATATCGGACGGTGGCTGCTATTGGTGTTCGTGTGCGTGACAATTGCCGAGGCGGTGGTGTTGTACCATCGTCATGGCATTGAGGCTTCGCGCATTTGTGCCGACAGATTCTCGAATGGTGATGAGAACAAGGTAACACTGCAGGTAATGAACCACTATGCCTTTCCTGTACATGTGGAGGTGATTGATGAGGCTCCCGTGGTATTCCAGCGAAGGGATGTGTACTTCAGGGAGAGGATTCCCTCGAACGAGGAACAATCGATTAGCTATACCCTCCGACCTGTTAGTAGGGGCATCTATTCCTTCGGTAGAATCAGGGTGTTTGCCACTACCGTCCTGGGCTTGGTGCAACGTCGCTTTACTTGTGGCGAACCTGTTGAGGTAAAGGTATATCCATCGTATCTGATGCTTCGGCAATATGAACTGATGGCCATCAGTAACAACCTGCAGGAAACGGGTATCAAACGCATCCGTAGGGTGGGGAACCATACGGAATTCGAACAGATCAAGGATTATGTGCAGGGGGATGACTACCGCACCATTAACTGGAGAGCTACGGCCCGCCGTCATCAGCTCATGGTGAATGTCTATCAGGATGAACGGTCGCAGCAGGTGTATAGTGTCATTGACAAAGGACGTGTCATGCAGCAGGCCTTCAAGGGAATGACACTGCTCGACTATGCCATCAATGCTTCCTTGGTACTCTCGTATGTGGCGATAAGGAAAGAAGATAAGGCCGGGTTGATCACCTTTGCCGACACTTTTGATTCTTTTGTACCCGCTTCACGACAATCAGGACATATGCAGACGATGCAAGAGGCGCTTTATGCGCAGCAGACCGTCTTTGGCGAGACCGATTTCTCTGCGCTCTGTGCCCATGTCAACAAGTATGTCAGCAAACGCAGTCTGATGGTCATATACACCAATTTCATGGGAGTGGTGAGTCTGAAGCGCCAGCTTCCCTTCCTTCAGCAGCTCAACCGCCGACACCGTCTGCTGGTAGTCTTCTTTGATGATATGGAGTTGCACGACTATATCAGCACCCCGGAGGAGAATACTGAGTCTGTCTTCCAGCATGTCATCGCCGAGAAGTTCGTCTATGAGAAACGACTCATTGTGAACTTGCTCCGTCAGTACGGTATTCTCTCCTTGCTGACCACCCCCGATCAACTGACCGTTCAGGTCATCAACCGCTATTTGGAGATGAAGAAGCAGGGACTCCTGACCTAACCACCCCTTGCTATTACAACGATTTGCAGAAGCTTATATCCGGACGAGAAATGTCTGTAATCGCGTTAAATCGTATTAACAAGGTATGTTTTTCGTAAAAAGCGTTTCGTATGTGGGAATTTATTGCTAATTTTGCACGCAATAAATTTTCAAGTAGTATATGGCATCATTTGTTGCAGATAAAATTGTGATGGACGGTCTGACATTCGATGACGTCCTCTTGATTCCCGCTTATTCGGAAGTACTGCCCAAGTCGGTAGAGTTGAAAACCAAGTTCTCGAGGAACATCGCACTGAACGTGCCGTTTGTAACGGCCGCGATGGATACGGTGACCGAGAGCAGTATGGCTATTGCCATTGCCCGTGAGGGTGGAATCGGTGTGATTCATAAGAACATGTCGATTGAGGCGCAAGCCCGTGAGGTGGCTATCGTGAAACGTGCCGAGAATGGTATGATCTATGATCCCGTAACCATTCGCAGAGGTAGTACGGTGGCCGATGCCCTGGCTATGATGGCAGAGTATCATATCGGCGGTATTCCCGTGGTGGATGATGACAACCATCTGGTGGGTATCGTGACGAATCGTGACCTGCGTTTTGAGCGCAGACTGGACAATAAGATTGACGATGTGATGACTTCGGAACATCTGGTGACGACACATCAGCAGACTGACCTTACGGCAGCTGCCCAGATTCTGCAGGAGAACAAGATCGAGAAGTTGCCCGTGGTGGATAAGGACAACCGGTTGGTGGGTCTGATCACCTACAAGGATATCACCAAGGCAAAAGACAAGCCCATGGCCTGCAAGGACGAGAAGGGTCGTCTTCGTGTGGCTGCCGGAGTGGGTGTGACTGATGATACCTTGGAGCGCATGCAGGCGCTGGTGGATGCTGGTGCCGACGCTATTGTGATAGATACGGCACACGGTCATTCGAAAGGAGTAATCGAGAAGCTCCGCGAAGCCAAGCTGTCGTTCGGTAATATCGATATTGTTGTTGGTAATGTGGCTACAGGCGAAGCCGCCAAGATGCTGGTGGAGAACGGTGCCGACTCAGTGAAGGTGGGTATCGGACCGGGTAGTATCTGTACAACGCGTGTCGTTGCCGGTGTAGGCGTTCCCCAGCTGAGTGCTGTATATGATGTATACAGCGCGTTGAAGGGAACGGGTGTTCCTCTGATTGCCGATGGCGGTCTGCGTTACTCTGGCGATATCGTCAAGGCACTGGCTGCAGGCGGCTCATGTGTGATGGTCGGCTCGTTGGTGGCAGGTACAGAGGAGAGTCCTGGCGATACCATCATCTACAACGGACGAAAGTTCAAGAGCTACCGCGGTATGGGTTCCCTGGAAGCCATGGAGCAGAAACATGGTTCAAAGGACCGCTATTTCCAAGGCGAGACGAAGGATGCGAAGAAATTGGTACCCGAAGGTATAGCCGGACGCGTTCCTTACAAGGGAACAGTACAGGAGGTGATCTATCAGATGACTGGCGGATTGCGTTCTGGTATGGGTTATTGCGGCGCTGCCACAATCGAGGATCTTCATCATGCGAAGTTCACTCGTATCACCAATGCAGGTGTGAACGAGAGTCATCCGCACGATATCACTATCACCAGTGAGGCGCCGAACTATTCACGCCATGAATAAACTAAGGAAAGTAAGCATACAAAATATGAAAACAAGACTTATAATAGCCTCCATGCTCCTCATGGCAGCTGCGGCTAATGCACAGAACAACGAACCGACAATCATGACGGTCAATGGACAGCCTGTGCCACGTTCGGAGTTTGAGTACTCATATAACAAGAACAACTCTGAAGGTGTGATCGACAAGAAGTCGGTAGATGAATATGTGGATCTGTTCGTGAACTATAAACTCAAGGTGCAGGCGGCAAAGGATGCACGACTCGATACGCTGACGTCGTTCAAGGATGAGTTCGCCATGTATCGCGACCAGCAGATCAAACCTTCGTTCGTGACCGATGAGGGAATGCTTCGTGAGGCTCAGAAGGTATATAACGATACGAAGGAGTCTATCGGACCAAGGGGTCTTATCATGCCGGCCCATATCTTGATGCATGTGGAACAGCAGGCTCCCGCCGAGGAGATGCAGAAAGCCAAGGTGCGTATCGACTCTATCTATACTGCGTTGAAGAACGGGGCTGACTTTGCCGATCTGGCCAAACGACTCTCTCAGGATCCGGGCTCGGCTGTCAATGGTGGTGCGCTGCCTTGGATAGGACCAGGTCAGACGGTTAAGGAGTTCGAGGATCAGGCTTACGCCTTGCAGAAAGGTGAGATGAGTCAGCCGTTCCAGTCACCTTACGGCTATCATATCATCCTGATGAAGGATCGCAAGCAGTTGGAGCCGTTCGACTCACTGAAGAATGATATCTTTGCCTTCCTGGAGCGCAGAGGCGGTCGTGAGCACGTCGCCGATCAGGCCATCAAGGAAATGGCTCAGGAACAAGGCATCAGCACAGCCCAGCTGTTGGAGAAACGCGCTGCGGAGATGTCGGCTAAGGATATGGATTTGAAATACCTCATCCAGGAGTACCATGATGGTCTTCTTCTCTATGAGATCAGTAACCAGACCGTTTGGGACAAGGCTGCCAAGGATGAGTTAGGACTGGCGAACTATTTCCAGAAGAACAAGAAGAAATATGGCTGGGATGAGCCTCGCTATAAGGGTATCGCCTATCATGTGAAGGACAAGGCGGATGTGAAAGCAGTGAAGAAGAGTGTCAAAGGACTGCCGTTCTCTCAGTGGGCCGATCAGTTACGTAAGACATTCAACAACGATTCCATTATCCGTATCCGTGTGGAAAAAGGTATCTTCAAGAAGGGTGATAACGCTGTGATCGACAAGATGGTATTCAAGAAGGATACTACCGTGACGTCGCTGCAGGACTACCCCATTGATGCGGTGTTTGGAAAACTGCTGAAGAAAGGACCGGAGGAGTATCAGGATGTACGTGCCCTTGTGGTGGCCGACTACCAGGAGGAACTGGAAAAGGCCTGGGTGGAAGATCTTAGGAAGCGCTACTCTGTAGTCGTTAATAAAGAAGTGTTGCAAACGGTCAATAAACATTAGGCCATTAAAGTAAGAATATGAACATATCAATGAAGATAGCTGTGTCGGTGGCAACTGTCGCCATGGTGGGAATGAGTCTCCATGCAACCCTGCCTGGTACGGCTCGCTCATGGACATCAGATAGTGACTCAACCGCGAACCAGAGACCTGTCAAGGTGGTATCCATACCTGAGTCGAGCATCATCGATGAGGTGATATGGGTTGTGGGCGATGAGCCGATCTTGAAATCAGAGGTGGAGGCTATGCGTCTGCAGGCTGAAGAGGAGGGTATTCGATGGACAGGTGATCCTGATTGTGCCATTCCTGAGCAACTCGCCTTGCAGAAACTCTATCTGCATCAAGCTGCCATAGACAGTGTAGAGGTGACGGAGTCGGAGGTCATGCAAGAGGTTGACCGTATCATCAATCACTGGATACAGGGCATTGGTAGTAGGGAGAAACTGGAGGAATACCGTAAGCAGAGCATCACGGAGATGCGACAGGAGATGCGTGAGACCTTCCGCGACCGACTGATGATCGATAAGATGAAGAGACAGTTGGTGGAGGATATCAATGTGTCGCCTGCGGATGTGAGAAGGTATTTCAATGATTTGCCTGAAGATAGTATTCCTTTCGTTCCTACGGAGGTGGAGGTGGAGATCCTGACAAAGACACCGCGTATTGAACAGGAGGAGATTAACCGCGTGAAGAATGAATTGCGCAGTTATACAGATCGTGTGACAAAAGGGGAGACATCGTTTGCTACTCTGGCACGACTCTATTCGGAGGATCCAGGCTCTGCCCGACAAGGTGGTGAGATGGATTATATGGGACGAGGTATGCTCGATCCTACCTTTGCTAATGTAGCCTTTAACCTGACCGATCCTAACAAGATTTCCAAGATTGTGGAAACGGAGTTCGGATTCCATATCATTCAGCTGATTGACAAACGTGGAGACAAGATCAAGTGTCGCCATATCCTGCTGAAGCCACAGGTGTCGCCAGAAGCCATTGAGCAGGGTAAGCAGCGTCTTGACTCTATTGCTGCTGACATCCGTGAAGGGAAGTTCTCCTTTGAGGATGCAGCCTCAGCTTTGTCGGATGACAAGGACACAAGAAGTAGTAAGGGCTTGATGGCTAACCTTACTGAAGATGGTCGTACTACCTCGAAGTTCCGCATGCAAGACCTGTCAGCGTTCTCTACAGACGTAGCACGCGTGGTGGATACCATGAAGGTGGGTGAGGTGTCTCAGGCCTTCCAGATGATTAACTCGAAAGGTAAGACAGTGTGCGCTATTGTCAAACTGAAGAGTAGGGTGGAAGGACATCGTGCCACGATAACTGAGGACTTCCAGACCATGAAGAACGTGGTTCTTGCTCAGCGCAGGGATGACTTCCTGAAGGAATGGGTCAAAGACAAGCTGAAGGATATCTATGTAAGGATGAACGACCGTTACAAGGATTGTCAGTTTGAATACGAGGGTTGGATCAAATGAAGATGAAAGGATGGTTGGAACAGTTGCTGAGCGGGCACAGGACCATGATTGTTGTGGTGCTGTGCCTGTTCGGTCTGTGTCTGGCTGAATCTCATCAGGCTCCAGTAAAGAAACGTCGTCCCAGGACAAAAACGGATGAACGTATCTACTTGGTTCATGCCAACGAGCTGAGCTATAATCGTTTCGGACCCAAACCCGACGCACAGTTCCTGAAAGGGAAGGTGCAGTTCAGACACAAAGGTGCTACCCTGTCGTGCGACAGTGCTTATTTCTTTGAAGCTTCAAACTCTTTTGAGGCTTTCGGACATGTAAAGATGCGACAAGGGGACACATTGACGTTGAATAGCGACTATGCCTATTACGACGGGAATGACCAGTTTGCTAAGGCTCGTCGAAATGTCGTGCTTACGCATCGTGCAACAAAGCTCTATACAGATAGTCTGGATTATGACCGTTTGTACAGCTTCGGCTATTTCTTCGAAGGAGGAAAAATGGTTGATAAGAAGAATGTGCTGACCAGTGACTGGGGTGAATATCATACCGACTCACGAGAGGCAATCTTCAACTACAACGTGAATCTCAAGAACCCTAAATTCCTGCTGACAACTGATACACTACATTATGATACGAGAACGTCTATTGCACATATCGTAGGACCTTCCACCATCACTTCTGGCGAGAGCGTGATTAAATCTACATCGGGGTATTATGATACCAATAAGGAGAATGCTCAGTTGTTTAGTAGGACAACCATTGTGAACAAGGAGAAAGAGATTACGGGCGATAGTCTGTATCACGACGACAGAAAGGGTATCAGTGAGGGCTTCGGTAATGTGATCTATACCGACAGGGTGAATAAGAATATGATGTTCTGTGATTATTTCTGGTATAACGACAAGACAGGTTATGCCTATGCCACCAAGCGGGCTAAACTTGTGGATTATTCACAGAAAGATACCTTGTACGTGCATGGCGACTCCATCAAGATGTATACGTATAACATCGATACAGACTCGGTTTGGCGGAAGTTCCATTGCTTTGACAAGGTGAGGGCGTATCGGGTCGATGTGCAGGCAGTGTGCGATTCGTTGGTGTATGATACCAAAGACTCTTGTATGGTGATGTATAAGGATCCGATTACATGGAATGAGAACCGTCAGCTGCTGGGTGAGGTAATCGAGGTGTTCATGAAAGATTCAACCATTGATAAAGCTCATATCATCGGTCAGGCCTTGTCTGTGGAGCAGATCGACAACAAGGATCATTTCAATCAGATATCCTCCAAAGAGATGTATGCCTATTTCCGTGATAAAGCCGTTTATCGCAGTGATGCCATCTCTAACGTGCAGTCTATCTATTATCCTATAGATGACAAGGACAGTTCGTTTATCGGACTGAACTATGCGGAGACGGATACCATGCGGATGTACTTACAGGACCGTAAGCTGCAGAAGATTTGGATGCCGACAGCGGAATGTACGCTCTATCCCATTACACAGATTCCGCCAGGAAAGACAAAACTGAGAAACTTTGCATGGTTTGATTATGTACGCCCTATGAGTCCTGACGACATCTTCAATTGGCGCGGCAAGGCTAAAGGGTCGGAAATGAGAATCCTCGAACGGCATGCTGCACCCTTACAGAAGTTATCTGATTTTTCTGAGAACAAGGAGGAAGTGCCTCCTCCCCCTGACGCTCTTCAGACAACGGAAGAAGCACAAAAGGAGGATGACTGATGATGGGATTCTTCAAGCAGCCAAAGCCTCGTCGCTTCTCTCATCCTTACCAATACGTGGATGAACGGAAAGAACGCATCAAGGAAATAGAGATGCGGGCTAAAAAGGAGTTGGGAATGCAGGATCAGGAATCGTTGACAGGTGCCACAGTTAAAGGGTCTTTCCTGCATGCCGCCAGTCATACAACTCAACATATATCGAAACGTAAAGCAGGATCATGTTACTCGGAGGCAGGACTCTTGGTGTTGCTGATCATCATATTGATAGTAGTAGGTGTAGTCTTAATCTATTGAACATGTCGGATATCATACAAGTCTTACCAGACAGTGTAGCCAACCAGATCGCAGCCGGAGAAGTGATACAACGACCGGCTTCGGTGATCAAGGAACTGGTGGAAAACGCTGTGGATGCAGGTGCACAACATATCCAGGTGATTGTTGTGGATGCTGGAAGAACATCAATCCAGGTGATTGACGATGGTAAGGGTATGTCTGAGACCGATGCGCGTCTTTCTTTTGAACGACACGCCACTTCGAAGATTCGCTCGGCAGACGATCTCTTTGCCTTGCACACCATGGGGTTCCGTGGTGAAGCCTTGGCAAGTATTGCTGCTGTAGCTCAGGTGGAGCTGAAGACCAGAAGGACAGAGGATGAGTTGGGAACAGTTCTTTCATTGTCAGGGAGTAAGGTTATGGGACAGCAACCCGTGGCTTGTCCCGTAGGCAGTAACTTCTTGGTGGAGAATCTGTTCTTTAATGTACCTGCTAGAAGGAAATTCCTGAAATCGAATGCCACTGAACTGAACAATATCCTGACGGCTTTTGAACGTATTGTACTGGTAAACCCGCAGATAGGGTTTACGTTTCATAGTAACCGTACGGAATTGTTCAATCTGCGTCCATGTGCCTTACGACAGCGAATCATTGACGTTTTCGGTAAGAAACTCAACCAAGACCTATTGCCATTAGAGGTGGAAACGACAGTTTGCAAGATCCATGGCTTTGTGGGTAAACCCGAATCAGCGAAGAAGAAAGGAGCCTATCAGTTCTTCTTTGTCAACGGTCGTTACATGAGGCACCCTTACTTCCACAAGGCTGTGCAGAACGCTTTCGAAAGATTGGTTCCTACAGGCGAGCAGGTTCCGTACTTTATATATTTCGATGTTCCTGCAGAGGATATAGATGTAAATATCCATCCTACAAAAACAGAGATTAAGTTTGAGAACGAGCAGACTATCTGGCAGATCCTGATGGCTGCGGTAAGAGAAGCCGTGGGGAAATTCAATGACGTACCCTCGATAGATTTCGACACAGTGGGTAAGCCGGATATTCCAGTGTTCAATCCGTCGTCGGAAGCAGTAGAGAAACCTCATCTGCGTGTGGATCCTCAGTATAATCCGTTCAAGCAACAGACTCCTGTGTGGAAAGGTGCTCCGGTAAAGGATTGGGAGCAGCTCTATGAAGGTCTGGAGCGGCAGGAACCTGAGCAGACAAGCCTGTTCCAGACGTCTTCGCAAGATCAGGATCAGGAAGTGGCTACGGAAAAGTCGCAGAATCACTACCAATACAAGGGGTGTTATATTATGACGGCGGTGAAATCAGGATTGATGATCATCGATCAGCATCGCGCGCATGTACGTATATTATATAATCAGTACATGCAGTTGTTCAAGAATCATTCCTCCACATCGCAGAAAATGTTGTTCCCGGAAGTTGTGCAGTTTCCTCCCTCAGAGGCAGTCATACTCGAAAAGGTGATTCCTGAGATGGAACATCTGGGGTTTGAACTGACGAACTTGGGTAACTGCAGCTATGCCATCAATGCCGTTCCTACCGGACTCGACGGGGTGAATATGGTGAACTTAGTACAATCAATGGTGGCCACGGCAGTGGAGCAGGGGAAGAATATGAGTGAAGAAATCCATCATGCTTTAGCCATCTGTCTGGCTCGTTGCGCGGCAATACCAAGAGGACAAGTCCTTTCGAACGAGGAAATGGAGGAAATCGTGAATCAGTTGTTTGCTTGTAGCGAGGTGAACTATACCCCGGATGGCAAAACGATACTAAACATCCTCAAACAGGAAGATATTGAGCGTTTATTTTAATATGTAATGACAAAACGGTCGGAAATGAAGAAAAATGTGCGATTTTTTAAGTTTAATTGCACTTTTTCTTAAAAAAAGTATCGCGATATTAAAAAAAAACATTACCTTTGTACGCAAAATAGACTGGATTCTTAAGAATTTATTATTATTGAAGTTAAAATATCAGGTTTATGAAAAAGATTTTAATGCTTCTTGCTGTCGCTAGTTTTTCAACGGCAGTAATGGCTCAGGAGGAAACGACTCCTGTATTGAAGGATGGATTTGTGATGAATTCATTCTGGAGTAATTGGTTCGTAGAAGCAAATGCTTCTTATACAGCATTCTATTCTAACGAGGAGAAGTCTCTTGGTTATGCAAAGAGTCCGTTAGAGCACTTCCGTCGCAGCTATGGCCTATCATTTGCTATCGGTAAGCGTTTCACTCCGGTTCTGGGTCTGCGTACAAAGATTTCAGGCTTCTGGGGAAAGAGCGTTCTCGGTAAGTATGGTAAAGGTTATGGCGATATGCGTGTTGGTGAAACCTCTATTCCTGGTGATGAGTACTGCAACGGTATCAAGTACTTCAACCTGCAGGAGCAGTTCATGGTGAACCTGAGCAACCTGTTCTGCGGTTACAATGAGGCACGTGTATGGAATGTTACTCCGTATGCTGGTCTTGGTATTGTTCGTAACTGCTCTTACAACACATGGGAAGTTGGAATCAGCGCTGGTATCCAGAACTCTTGGAGACTGAGCGACAAGTTCAAACTCAACCTCGACCTGAACTACAACATCTGTGGTGATGACTTCGAGGGTGAAGGTAATGTATGGGGTGGCCACAACCAGAAGAACCACGATCACTGGTTCACCGCTGAGGTAGGTCTGACTTACAGCCTTGGTAAGACCAATTGGGATCCCGTTCCCGATGTTGATGCTATCAAGCAGCTCAGTCAGGCTCAGCTCGATGCTCTGAACGCACAGCTTGCTGATGCAAACGCTGAAATCGAGCGTCTGCGCAACCAGCCTGCTCCGGAGCCCGTGGAGACCATCGTTACTCAGAGTGTAAAAGACTTCATCACTACTCCGATCTCTGTGTTCTTCAACCTGAACAAGACCGAGATTGCTGTGCTGAAGGACCTCGTAAACGTGAAGGCTCTTGCTAAGTTCGCTATCGAGAACGACCGTAGCATCCTCGTTACTGGTTATGCTGACAGCGCTACTGGTACTCCTGAGCACAACATGTGGCTTTCTGACAAGCGTGCTGAGCGTGTAAAGAACGAGTTGATCAACATGGGTGTGAAGCCCGAGAAGATCACAACCGCTCACTTCGGTGGTGTGGAGATCCTGACCCCGATCGACTTCAACCGTCGTGCTACTGTTCAGATCACAGAAGAATAATTTGACAACAAAACAAATAAAAAATCTGCATTCTGTCATTGGAATGCAGATTTTTTTGTATATTTGTACCCAAATCTAACTATTAATGTTTTTAAGTGATGATTTGGAATGAAAGTATGGAATGCATGGATCGCGAGCAAATGCGAGAGATTCAAAGCATCCGATTGAGAAAGATGGCGGATTATGTCTATCATAATACCCCGTTTTACCGTAAGAAATTTCAAGAGATGGGTCTGGAACCTGGCGATATCAAGAGTATTGATGATATCGTCAAACTTCCGTTTACGAATAAACTGGATCTGAGGGATAACTATCCCTTCGGACTGGCAGCTGTGCCGATGAGTCAGATCGTAAGAATCCATGCCTCCTCAGGAACAACAGGCAAGCCGGTTGTGGTTCTTTATACTCGTAAGGATCTTGCCATGTGGACAGAGAGTATATCGCGTGCCTTTACGGCATATGGCGCCGCCAAAGATGATATCTTCCAGATTTCGTACGGCTATGGATTGTTTACAGGTGGCTTGGGCGCTCATGATGGAGCGACCAATATCGGGGCAAGTGTTATTCCCATGTCGTCAGGAAATACGCAGAAGCAGATTACACTGATGCACGACTTTGGTGCTACTGTGCTTTGTTGCACACCTTCGTATGCAATGTTCCTTGGTGAGGCCCTGCAGGAAAGTGAGTGGCCTCGTGAGGAATTCAAGATAAAGATCGGTGCTTTTGGAGCTGAACCGTGGACGGAGGAGATGCGCGCAAAGCTCGAGAGCACCTTAGGCATTAAGGCATACGATATCTACGGACTGAGTGAGATTGCGGGTCCTGGTGTGGGTTATGAGTGCGAATGCCAGAATGGTACGCATCTCAGTGAGGATTATTTCTATCCGGAAATCCTGGATCCTAATACGGGTGAATCACTTCCTGAAGGAACCTTTGGTGAGTTGGCGTTCACCCATCTGACCAAAGAGGGAATGCCGCTGCTGCGTTACCGTACGCATGACTTGACAGCTCTGCATTATGATCGTTGTGAGTGTGGTCGTACATTGGTGAGAATGGATCGTATCCTGGGCCGTTGCGACGATATGCTGATCATCCGAGGCGTGAATGTATTCCCATCACAAATCGAAGCCGTCATCCTCAGTCTGCCCGAGTTTGAGCCTCATTTCATCCTGACTGTCGATCGTGTGAACAATACTGACACTTCTGAGCTGAAGGTCGAGGTGAAAGAAGAGTACTTCACCGATGAGATGGCTCAGTTGGTTGGTCTGCAGAAGAAGCTGGAATCAGAGCTCCGCAGTGTCATCGGCATTGGCTTCAAGGTGCGTCTCGTTGAGCCGAAGAGCATCGAACGAAGTACCGGAAAGGCCAAGCGTGTATTCGATAACCGTGTATTTAAATAACAATTTACCTGATAATCAAATATAGAGAAGAATATGAAAGCAAAACAATTATCCGTTTTCCTGGAGAATAAAGGTGGTCGGCTGACTGAAGTAACCGATGTATTAGGAAGTGCAGGCATTAACCTGTCGGCCATGAGTATTGCAGATAATAGCGACTTTGGCATTCTGCGTTGTATTGTTTCTGATCCTGATGCAGCGTATAAGGTGCTGAAGGAAGCAGGCTTTGCCGTAAAGATTACTGACGTGATTGGCTTCACCTGTCCGAATACCAGTGGTTCGCTGGCTTTGGTACTGAAGTATCTGTCAGACAATGGCGTTTTCATTGAGTATATGTACAGCTTCGCTAATGGTGACGTAGCCAATATCGTTATACGTCCTACCGATCTTGACAGCTGTGACCGTATCCTCGAAGAGAAGAAAGTGGATCTGATTGCTGCCAGCGACTTATATCGCTTGTAGGAAAGTATCAGTTTTTACCAGTACAAGGCTTTTGTACGAGTAGTACAAAGCCTTTGTACTGGCAGTACACGGCCTTTGTACTATAGAATATAGGGTCTTTATATCGGTTGTTGAACTCGGTTTTATTGACAGGTAGGTTGTTTTTTTAGCAGAAAACGAAAAAAAATCATCGAAAATTTGGTGGAATAAAAAAAACATCGTACCTTTGCAGCGCTTTTCAAAACAAGGGCGTTTAGCTCAGCTGGTTTAGAGCATCTGCCTTACAAGCAGAGGGTCGGCGGTTCGAATCCGTCAACGCCCACCAAAACGGCTTCCAGTCTCATGGCTGGAAGTTTTTTTTGATTAGCATAGAAAAAAAGAGGATGTGTTAGCAGGATTATCGAATATTATTGCTACCTTTGCAATCCATAGAATAAATACGTATAAAGACAGTGATGAATCTTGATGTTTTGACAGCCATCTCACCGATTGATGGTAGATATAGAAGTAAGACAGAGACGTTGGCAGGATATTTCTCAGAGTATGCGCTCATTCGTTACCGAGTACGGGTAGAGATTGAGTATTTCATTACCTTATGTGAATTACCTCTTCCTCAGTTGGCAGATTTCGACCGGACACTCTTTGGTCGTCTGCGTTCTATCTATCGTGACTTCACCGTGGCTGATGCCCAGCGTGTGAAGGATATTGAGAAGATTACCAATCATGATGTCAAGGCTGTTGAGTATTTCATCAAGGAGAGATTCGATGAATTCTCAAAAGATGCTTCATGTCCTTCGCTCGACAAATACAAGGAATTCATTCATTTCGGTCTGACATCCCAAGACATTAACAATACCAGTGTTCCACTTTCCGTAAAAGAGGCGTTGCAAGAAGCCTATATTCCGATGCTTAGTGAGCTTGTAGAACAGCTGAAAGCGTATGCAGAGCAGTGGAAGGATGTGGCTATGTTGGCAAGGACGCATGGTCAGCCTGCCTCGCCAACTCGACTTGGCAAGGAGATCCAGGTGTTCGTCTATCGTTTGGAGGAACAACTGGAGTCGCTGCGTACTATACCTTTCACTGCTAAGTTCGGTGGCGCGACAGGAAACTTCAATGCCCATCATGTGGCATATCCGAAATACGACTGGCAGTCGTTTGGTAATCGTTTCGTCAGCGAGAAACTGGGTCTGAAGCGTGAGCAATATACCACCCAGATCAGTAACTATGATCAGTTGGCAGCCGTATTCGACGCGCTGCGTAGAATCAATACCATTATTATCGATCTCGACCGCGACTTCTGGATGTATATCTCCATGGAGTATTTCAAGCAGAAAATCAAGGAAGGGGAAGTCGGAAGTAGTGCTATGCCGCATAAGGTGAATCCTATCGACTTCGAGAACTCTGAAGGGAATATGGGAATGGCTAATGCCGTGCTTCTGTTCCTTTCTCAGAAACTGCCGGTAAGTCGCCTGCAACGCGATCTGACAGACTCTACCGTATTGCGTAACATTGGCGTTCCTTTGGGACACGGCATGATTGCCATCCAGAGCACATTAAAGGGGTTGCGCAAGTTGATCTTGAACGAAGAGAAACTGAAAAAGGATCTGGACGATACATGGGCCGTGGTGGCCGAGGCTATCCAGACCATCTTGCGTCGTGAGGCTTACCCGCATCCGTATGAGGCACTGAAAGCACTTACACGTACCAATAAACATATGACAGAGGAAGCGATTCATGCATTTATCCAGACGCTGGATGTTGATGACAAGGTGAAGGCCGAACTGATGGCTATCACACCAGACAATTACACAGGAGTTTAACTTTGCCTAAGCGATTAGGCATCTCTTATTTCTATATTTATAGTATTATTGTTTTATTTTTATTATCATTATTACCATGTCAGAAGAATTAGAAAACAAAACTGAAGGAATGTCTGCTGAACAGAACCAGCAAGAGGGAAGCCGTGAGGGCTACCGTCCTACAACTGGCTATTCCAACTATCGAACACCGGGACGCAGTCCGCGTCCGCGTATTCACACTGCTCGTCCTTATGGCGCTAACAGGGGTAACAAAGAAGAGGATGGAGGGTTCCGTCCGGAAGGTTTCGGAGCCGGCTTACAACAGGATAGCTCGGCACAACGTTCTTATCGTCCTCGTAACAACTATGGCAATCAGGGAGGGTATCAGTCTCGTCAGGGCGGCTATAACCAGCATGCCCAGCAAGGAGGCTATCGTCCTCGTCCCAACTACAATAGCAATGAGGGTGAAGGTGGTTATCAGCCCCGTCAAGGTGGCTATGGTCAGCGTCCTCAGCAGGGCTATCGTCCCCGTCCCAACTTCAATGAGGGAGAAGGTGGCTACCAGCCTCGTCAGCAAGGTGGCTATGGTCAGCAGCGTGGTGGCTATGGTCAGCAGCGCGGTGGCTATGGTCAGCAGCGTGGCGGTTATGGTCAGCAGCGTGGCGGTTACGGTCAGCAGCGTGGCGGTTATGGTCAGCAGCGTGGCGGTTATGGTCAGCAGCGTGGTGGCTACGGTCAGCAGCGCGGAGGCTATGATCCGAATGCAAAGTATAGTTTGAAGAAACGTATCGAGTACAAGGAAGTGAATGTGGATCCCAATGAACCGATCCGTCTGAACAAGTTCTTGGCCAATGCCGGTATCTGCAGTCGTCGTGAGGCTGATGAGTTCATCCTCTCAGGTGCAGTAACAGTAAACGGACAGGTGGTAACAGAACTGGGTACAAAGGTGCTTCGTACGGATGAAGTGGTATTCCATGGCGCTCCTGTTTCTCTGGAGAAGAAGGTATATGTGCTGCTTAATAAGCCCAAAGACTATGTAACAACCAGCGATGATCCTCAGCAGCGCAAGACCGTGATGGATCTCGTGAAGAATGTTTGTCCTGAGCGTATCTACCCGGTAGGTCGTCTTGACAGGAATACGACAGGTGTGCTGTTGCTTACCAACGATGGTGATTTGGCATCTAAACTTACACATCCGAAGTTCCTGAAGAAGAAAGTTTACCATGTCTTCCTCGACAAGAACGTGGATCCCCAGGATATGGAACGCATCAAGGAGGGTATCGATCTGGAAGATGGTGAAGTACATGCAGATGCTATCGAGTATTGCAACGAGAACGACAAGAGTCAGGTGGGCGTAGAGATCCACAGCGGAAAGAACCGCATTGTCCGTCGTATCTTCGAGAGTCTCGGCTATCGTGTAGTTAAACTGGACCGTGTGCAGTTTGCCGGTCTTACCAAAAAGAACCTCCGTCGTGGCGATTGGCGATTCCTTACTGAAAAGGAAGTGGAAATGTTGCGAATGGGTGCTTTTGAATAATAAAGGTATATGAAAAGAACAAAGATCATCGATGCGCTCCAAAGCACCGATTATGGAAAGACAATTACTGTGATGGGATGGGTGCGTACGCACCGCAGTAGTAAGGCTGTTGACTTTATCGCCTTGAACGATGGATCAACCATCAAGAACATCCAGATCGTCGTGGATGCCGGTCATGTGGATGAGGCAACACTGAAGAATATCACTACAGGTGCTTGCATTGGTGTAACAGGTACGCTCGTGGAGAGTCCGGCACAGGGACAGGCTTCTGAGATTCAGTGTTCGGAGATTACGGTATATGGCCTTTGTGGCAGCGATTACCCGATGCAGAAGAAAGGGCAGACTTTCGAATATATGCGTCAGTATGCTCACCTGCGCCTTCGCACCAACGTCTTCGGTGCTGTCATGCGTATCCGTCATAACATGGCTATGGCCATCCATACTTATTTCCATGAGCATGGGTTCTGCTATTTCCATACCCCGTTGATTACTGCCAGTGATTGCGAGGGTGCAGGAAACATGTTCCAGGTAACGACCAAGAACCTCTATGATTTGCAGAAGGATGAAGAAGGGAAGATTATCTATGACGATGATTTCTTCGGTCAGCAGACTTCCCTGACCGTATCCGGGCAGCTGGAGGGTGAGCTGGGTGCCACGGCATTAGGTGCCATCTATACTTTTGGTCCTACATTCCGAGCTGAAAACTCTAATACACCCCGACATCTGGCTGAGTTCTGGATGGTGGAACCTGAGGTGGCTTTCCTGGATCAGGAGGAACTGATGGATTTGGAAGAGGATTTCATCAAGTACTGTGTACGATGGGCCTTGGAGAAATGTAAGGACGACTTGGAGTTTATCAACAACAATAAGTTCATCACTCCACAGCATGATCTGATTCCTCGTCTGGAAGGAGTGCTCAAGGAAGAGTTTGTTCGTTTGCCCTATACAAAGGGTATCGAGATTCTTCAGGAGGCTATCAAGAATGGCAAGAAGTTTGAGTTCCCATGCAATTGGGGTGATGACCTTGCTTCTGAACATGAGCGCTACTTGGTTGAGGAGCATTTCAAGAAACCGGTTATCATGACCGACTACCCTGCATGTATCAAAGCGTTCTATATGAAGCAGAACGAGAAGCAGGGTGAAGGATCGGTAGGTTACAAAGGTTGTGTGGCTCCTGGACCAACTATGCAGGGCACAGATGTGCTCTTCCCGCAGATTGGTGAGATCATCGGCGGCTCTGTCCGTGAAGAGAGTTACGATAAGCTGATGGGTGAGATTGCCAGTCGCGGAATGGAGACCGATAAACTGTGGTGGTATCTCGATACCCGTAAGTATGGATCTTGCCCGCATGCTGGTTTCGGACTTGGTTTCGAGCGCCTCATCTTGTTCGTTACAGGTATGCAGAACATCCGTGACGTAATACCATTCCCAAGAACGCCTAAGAATGCGGAATTCTAAGGGAATAGGCTATTTTTATTAAAAAGCTCCTCTTTTGAGGGGCTTTTTTGCTTAATTTATAGTGTTTTGGTGCGTTTTTTATGAAAAAAGTTTTGTAATTCCGTATCTTTTCATATCTTTGCACTGTTTTATTATGTAGCATAATAGAGAAAGTATATTACTCATGAGGATGATAAACAAATCAAGAATGTGGATTGCTGTGCTGTTGGCATTTGTGGCCAGTAGCGCATGGGGACAGTTGGCTCCTGAAAAATACAAGTATTATCGTATACAAAACACGAAGACCAAACGGTATGTTTCCGTAAGAGACGGCGTAGGTTCTGTTAACGTTTCAAAGAAGACTGCAGACGTGAAGGCTGTTGAGATGGTTACTGGGTTCAATAATGTTGTAAGTGATCCAGCAACGATTATTGGACTTACTGATAATGGGCCCGCTGGGGTGACCGCTCGTTACTTCGATGCTTCAGCCCAAGGTACTTCAATTAGTCAAATAATCAATAAGGATAGGGCAAGGGTAATAATCGACGTTACTGATGATTCTTATTTGGTATATGTAACCTATACAGCATCAAGTCGCGTGGGGTCAGCTAATGCATATCTTACTGATCCTGGGTCTGATATCGCTGTAGGTTACGCCGACAGCAAACCCAGCGCTCGCAAGGAGAATGGTATATGGTCTATTATACCTGTTACTAACGATGGTAGTAACTATTTCGGCGTCAATATGGACTTGAGTGCGAATGGCAAATATTACACTACGCTTTATACAGATTTCCCATACCAGCTTTCTGAAGGTATGAAAGCTTACGTGGTTTCTGAAATCGATGGCAGTAAGGTGAACCTTGAGGATATTAGTCCTTATGTACCGGCAGAAACACCAGTAATCCTTGAAAGCAGTTATTCTTTAGCTTCTGACAATAAACTGCAGCTGTTGGCTACTACAGTGAATTTGTCTTTCGCGGCAAACAATCTGAAAGGTGTTTATTTCAATCATGATGCAGGCGGTAAGCATACTGTGCGTACAGCATTCGCCAAGAAGACCATGCGGTTGTTGACCGTGAAGGATGGGGAAATTGCTTTCGTAAATGAGGGTGATGCCTATATACCCGCTAATACAGCTTATTTGCAAGTGCCTTCTGGAACATCTTCTACCTTGACCATTGGCAAGATCTCTTCTTCAAGCTCAACTATTCCTGGTACACAGGAGGACCCTGAAAACAAAATGAATCACGGCACTGCCACCAATCCCATCAGTGTGGCTGATGCCATTGCCAATGCTAAAGCCATTGGCTCAACTGCTTCTGCGAAGGACTTCTACGTAAAGGGTAAGATTTCAAGCATCAAGTTTGAGTATAGTGCGCAGTATGGTACTGCGACCTATAACATCTCTGATGATGGCTCAACGGAAACAGAATTTACAGTTTACGGTAGCTACTATTTCGATAGCAAGAGTTGGCAGGAGGGACAAACACAGATCGCAGTAGGCGATGAGGTGATAGTCTGCGGTAGGATTATTAATTATAATGGTAAGACTCCTGAGTTTGCCGACAAGAAGAACTATTTGGTATCCTTAAATGGTAAGACTTCATCTGAGGTTGGTCCTGTTGAGAATCCCGAAGACAAGATGGATCATGGAACGGCAACCGCTCCTATCAGTGTCGCTGATGCCATTGCTGATGCCGTTGCTATAGGAACGAATGCTTCTATAAATGATTTTTATGTAAAAGGCAAGATTAGTAGCATTAAGTATGAGTATAGTGCTGAATATGGTACTGCAACCTATAACATTTCTGAGGATGGATCCGAAGGAACAGTGTTTACGGTATATAACAGCTATTATTTCGACAATAAGAGCTGGCAGGAAGGTGATAATCAGATTGCTGTAGGCGACGAGGTGATTGTCTGCGGTAAGATTATCAACTACAATGGTAATACCCCGGAGTTTGCTGACAAGCAGAGCCATCTTATATCCTTGAATGGCAAGACCTCCTCTGAAATTGTTCCTGTGGAGAATCCTGAAGACAAAATGAATCATGGCACGGCAACCAGTCCTATCAGTGTAGCTGATGCCATTGCCAATGCTAAAGCCATTGGCTCAACTGCTTCTGCGAAGGACTTCTACGTAAAGGGTAAGATTTCAAGCATCAAGTTTGAGTATAGTGCGCAGTATGGTACTGCGACCTATAACATCTCTGATGATGGCTCAACGGAAACAGAATTTACAGTTTACGGTAGCTACTATTTCGATAGCAAGAGTTGGCAGGAGGGACAAACACAGATCGCAGTAGGCGATGAGGTGATAGTCTGCGGTAGGATTATTAATTATAATGGTAAGACTCCTGAGTTTGCCGACAAGAAGAACTATTTGGTATCCTTAAATGGTAAGACTTCATCTGAGGTTGGTCCTGTTGAGAATCCCGAAGACAAGATGGATCATGGAACGGCAACCGCTCCTATCAGTGTCGCTGATGCCATTGCTGATGCCGTTGCTATAGGAACGAATGCTTCTATAAATGATTTTTATGTAAAAGGCAAGATTAGTAGCATTAAGTATGAGTATAGTGCTGAATATGGTACTGCAACCTATAACATTTCTGAGGATGGATCCGAAGGAACAGTGTTTACGGTATATAGTAGCTATTATTTCGACAACAAGAAATGGCAGGAAGGAGATAATCAGATTGCTGTAGGCGATGAAGTAATCATTTGTGGTAAGATTGTCAACTACAATGGTAATACCCCGGAGTTTGCTTCCAAACAGAACTATCTGGTGTCTTTGAATGGTAATACTGCTACAGGAATCCAGAACATAAGGTTCGCTGAGATGGAGGGCGTGGTTTATAACCTTACCGGTCAGCGTGTAGGAAAGCCGACGCAGAAGGGTATCTATCTGATCAATGGAAAGAAAGTGCTGGTAAAATAGCCAGCACACCTTATTATAATAATGCGCGCACGCGCGAAACATTAAAAAAATAAAGCCTATGGAGAAAAAAGGAGGAATGATTAAAATGAGTGGAAACGAGGTAGATGACTCGGGGCAATAATTGTGTGCACCTCTCAAAATGCGCGTAAATGCTGATGTTTTGCAGGAAATGCGCTCATAATAGGGGCAGAAGGTCTATTAAATGTTAAATTTTGTTCTTTTTATGAAAAAAGATAGAGAATTGTTTGCGCAACATAATAATAAAGCGTATATTTGCACAAATTATTGGCATCTCTCTACAGGAGAGGTGCGAATTATTGAGAGAATTTAGCATAAAGTATATATTTAGTTTAATTTAATTTTTTAGTCTAATGAAAAAGAAAATTTTTAGCACTTTGCTCTTAGTTGCCTTTACTTTGGCTTCTACGAGCATGTTCGTTTCTTGTAAGGACTACGATGACGATTTCGCACAGAGAGATAAAGACATCGCTGCCCTAAGAGCCGAACTCGAATCGCGCTTAGCACAGTGCAAAGCTAATTGCGATGCTGAGCATGCAAAGTTCCTTACCCAGCACCAGAGCCTGGAAGGCTATGCAAAACTGTCTGACATTCCTTCTTTGGATGGCTATGCAAAATTGACCGACATTCCTTCTTTGGATGCCTATGCAACATGGGAAGCTCTTCAGGCTCTTCAGGCAGAGCTTGCTAACTATGTGAAAGCAGAAGCTATTCAGGAAGCACTTGATTATATCAAGGCGCTTCAGGATAAGGGTATTACAGCTGACGGTCTGGCAGAGTTGATGACAAAGGTTAAAGCTATCGATGAGGCTCTTGCTGATTATGCAAAGATTGACTACGTCGATAATAAAGTGGCTACTGCTGCTCAGAACTTGCAGAATCAGATCGACGCTTTGAACCTTTATAAGGATGCACTCCAGAAGGAAGGTATTGAGCCTGACCTGTTGGTTGAGTTGCTGAAGAAGGTTGAGAGTATCAAAACTGACGTTGAGAAGTATCCTGCTGACGACCTGACAGCTGAAGAGGTTGCTACGTTGAAGAAACTGATTGAGAATGCTGACGAGATCATCAATCTTGTTGAAAATGGTGCTGGTCCTGACATCAACATTATCCAGTTCATGATCGACAAGACTTTGGCTTCTCTCGTGCTGATGCCGAGCGACTATGTTGCAGGTCTTGCTACTATTGAGGTTCCCGCACTGTACTATCAGCCGGTAATCTATGCTAAGGGCGAAGGTAAGGAAGAGGCTTACTACTATATCGACAAGAATGGTAAGAAGTTGGAAGGCCTTGACTGGCGCTTCGACGATGGCGCAAATGCTCCTTCTGCTACTGTTCCTACATGGGATGAGGGCTTCAGCTGGAGCAATGAGTATAGCGGATATGACTACAAGGGCGAAGGCTCTGATGCTAAGGGTAATCTGATCAACGACGGTGAAGGTACTATGCTGCCTACTTTCCGTGCTATTGTTGAGAAGTTCAAGGCTTTGAAGACCGCTCAGTTGGTTCCCGCTGCTATCGCTAAGTATCACGTGAACCCGACAACTGTTAAGCTTGATGATTATAAGCTGAGTTTCTGGACAAACACTGCTGTTGTTACTGACGAGATCGAGTCTCGTAATTCAGGTTATCTGAATAGCATGGCTAACAACTTTGCTGCTCCTGTTAAGGAGAATGGTGCTGACTATGCTGTTTCTGGTGGTATTCTTGAGGTTCCCTTCAAGATTAACAACTGGGAGAACTATGTAGAGGATCTGGTTTACTATGCAGACGGTGTTGCTATCAACAAGGGTACTAAGTCTAAGGTTGGTGCCGTACGCGACTCTGTTAACTTCATTGCTCTTCAGATGACTAAGGGTGACACTGCTACTATCACTTCTGACTATGCAGCTGTTGTTCCCGCACTGATCCATATCAACGCTATCGCTGATAACGGTCCTGAGAATCCTGTTCTCGCTTGCCAGATGGAGAAGACTTATGAGGGTCTGTGGTACACCAAGCAGACTGAAGATGCTGGTCATATGTTCAAGTATGCTGCTCAGGCTATTGACAAGGACTTCACACACTCTATTCCTTACAACAAGACTTTGGATATCCTCCCGTTCGTAGAGACTCACTTTACTTACATTGGAATTCAGTCTGCATGGGCAAGCTACGACCAGAGAATGGATGCTGAGACCTTCAAGAAACTGGGTCTGAAGTATGTCTTCTCAGTTGTTGACTACGAGGATGGTAACCACGCTACTGGTGAGTCTCGTCACATCACTATCGATGCTAAGGAGAATGCTGGTGCTGACTTCGGTTATGATGAGGTTATCCTGACTCCGCGTTCAGTGAAGTATGACAAGGATGGTAAGAGCTATTCTACAATCCTGGATAAGGTTGCTACACGTGAGGCTATCGACCGTGAGCCGCTGATCAAGGTTGAGATCGTTGATCCTAACAATAATGTACTCGAGGTTGGTTACATCAAGCTGTTGATCACCGACAACTACATGGTTGAGCCGGTTGAGCTTACAGTTGACGATGACTACTGGATGAACTGTACTGCTAAGGGTGGTTTGAAGTGGTCACAGATTGAGGAGTCTGTACTCTCTCAGCTCGGTGAGAATGGATACACCAAGAAGCAGTTCGAGGATGAGTATGAGATTGATCTGAAGGATGCTCAGTATGCACAGCGCTTCATCAATGTTGGTGGACAGTGGAAGGTTGATCCGAGTCCGCTGGGTGATGTTGAGTACACTAAGATTACTATCAACGACCCGAAGGATAAGCAGACTAACGTGATTCTGTGGGCTATCGGTGACAACTATGCTGAGATTGCAAAGGCTATCACTGGTACAGGTACTGCTGATGCTGCACGTGCTGCTCTGTTGGCAAGCAAGGGTGATGGAACTGATCCTCACAAGCTTACTACAACTGTTCGCTTCGTTAAGAAGGGCATTGATGAGAAGTATAAGGATATGTCTGCTATCTATGTAACAATCAATATCCCTGCTCCTCAGGTACACTTCGCATATGGTACAGTTGAGAAGAAAGACCTCTCTCACTGGTATCGTCTGAATAGCTACAAGAATGGTTCTGAGAAGGAAGGTACAGCTATCGACATCCTCGAGAATGTTCCTACACCTGCTGAGAACGGTCAGAAGAACCTCGGTGTTGGTTGTCCGAACTCTATCGAGTTTGAGCGTCCTCTCTATGAGAACTTCTTGAATGGTATCGTTTCTGTTAACATGAACGGTAAGGAGAAGAACTTCAGCAAGTACGATTATACTAACAACAAGAATATCAGCTTCGAGTTCACACTTCCTGTTGAAGGTGTAAATGCTGAATTCTCACACGTTAACGGTACATGGGATGTTTATGGATACTCTGGTGCTAAGTACACTCTCCACCTGAGTGCTGACAAGAAGCAGATCCTTGACCAGCATGGTGCTGGTGATGTAATCGCTGAGATCGTTGATAAGGACGGTCAGCCTTACATCCGCATGGTTGACAATGACTGCGCTAACGACATTCTGAACCACTCTGGTCGCTACGATGACTTCGGCAACGACAAGGCTAAGGAAGGATCAAGCACACCGTTCTATCTTGAGAATGGTACTAACAAGGAGAGCTTCACCGCTTACCTGTTGATCAAGACTAATGATGAGTGCTACGAGCTCCTGCTCGACAACCGTTACTTCAACGCTAAGTTCCTCCGTCCGATCAATGTTTGGGGTAAGTCTTACAACTGGAACGACGCATTCAATGCTGTTCAGGTTCTGAACCCGACCGAGCTGTTGGTAGCTAAGGATTGGCGTGACTATGACATCAAGCTTGATGTTGACTGGAATGATGGTAACAACACCGCTTATACCTTCAAGGAAGGTGAGATTGGTTGGGATTACTATAACATCTACGAGGTTAGCGTTAAGTACGATGAGATCTTCACCGATCACGCTAAGGAACTGAGCGATCGTAAGGATATCGAGGCTGCTCTTGCAAATAAGGAGACTATTCCTTCAATCATCAAGAACTTCACTCTGAACAGAGTAAGTGAGATTCCTGCTTTGAAGGATCCGTATCTGAAGGTTAAGGCAGTTGATAATAGCTTGAAGACCTACAACACCGCTGGTAAGCTCATCGGTACTAAGGCTCCTCAGACTGTTCTCGAGTACACCAACAACGGTGGTAACGTTCAGGACTTCCACCTCTTCGTTCCGATCTCTGTTTACTATGGTTGGGGTCACAAGGCTGGTAACACCTTCAAGGTATGGGCTACCATCAACGTGAAGAAGACCACAGGTACAGACAGCCAGGAGGCTAAGAAGAACTAATCATCGATAGATAACCATCTATTAGATACATTCAAAGGGGTGTCAATCGTTGGCACCCCTTTTTAACAAAAAACAATTGAAATGAAAAAGAATCTGTTTTTCACCATTCTGGTGGTTTTGACTCTTTGCATGGTCTGCTCCTGCGGCAAGAAAAAGAAATCACTGGACGAGTATCGTGAGGAGTATCTTACGAAGCCCGCCATTTCTCTTACGCAGTCTGACTCTACAGAGGTTAGGGCTTTAGTAGATAATTACCTTCAGCTACTGCGCGACAACCAGTTCGAGGAAGCTGTTGATATGCTCTACTACATGAATGGTCCGAAAATCATCCCTATGCCGGACGAGTTGAAGAAGCCTCAATTGGCTATGATCAAGCGATTCCGAGGAGTCAAGTATGAGCTGGATCGCATCGTATATTCTCAGGAGTTAGACAATATAGCTTGCTATGTGGTTACACTCTTTGAGAAAGAGAAGAATGATCCTCGTCCTAATACGGCACAATTCTTTCTCAAACCAGTCCGCGTGGAAGGTCGTTGGTATCTGACCATGGCCGATTCACAGTCGGACAAGACCGGAACTCACGGCACATTAATTAAAAATTAATAATCAAAGTCTATGAAATTATTCAGAACACTTTTGGCAGTTGCTTTGCTGGCAGCCAGCACAACTGCAATGGCTCAGACTCGCAAGGTGGTTGACCGTGTTGACCAGCGTGTAGAGAAGGTTCTTGATCGTCAGGATGTATCTTATCAGTTCAAGAGCCATGCATTCCTGGATCTTCAGGGTGGTGCACAGTATACTCTTGGTGAGGCAAAGTTTAAGGACCTTATTGCTCCTAACTTCCAGATTGGTTTAGGCTACCAGTTTACTCCTGTATTTGCAGCTCGCATTGCTGCTAACGGTCTTACTAGCAAAGGTGGTTGGCATTATTACGTTCTTAATGAAAAAGGTATTTATGATACTACTTATGACATTAAGTACATCGCTCCTGGAATCGATTTTATGTTTAACTTGAGCAATCTGTTCTGTGGCTGGAACCCTGATCGCGTTCTTAATGTAACTGCTTTCTTGGGTGCCGGTGCAAACATCGTTACCGACAATGAGGATGCAGAGAACCTGTCTAAGGCTGGTTACGAGATGAAGCACATCTACAGTGCCAATTCTACAAGTATTGTTGGCCGTGGTGGTCTGGAGTTCAACTTCCGTCTGAGCGATGCAGTGAGCCTGATGTTAGAGGGTAATGCCAATATCATCAACGACCACTACAACAGCAAGCACGCTGACAACCCCGACTGGTACTTCAATGCTCTGGCTGGTCTGCGCATCAACCTTGGCAAGAGTCGCAAGGCTATCGTTACTGATGTTTATCGTGATGTTGTTCACAATGACACAGTATGGAAGTTCATCGAGGAGCCCAAGAAGATTGAGCCGATTCGTCGTGACATCTTCTTCACCATCAATTCTATCGTTGTTGCTGACATCGAGCAGGCTAAGATCAAGGATATCGCTGACTACATGAACAAGTATCCGAAGGCTAAGGTAACCGTTAGCGGTTATGCTGACAAGGGTACAGGTAACGCTCAGATCAATGCTCGTCTGGCCGCTGGTCGTGCCGACGTTGTTGTTCGTGACCTGATTGAGAAGTATGGTATCTCTGCTGATCGTATTACCTACGACAGCTATGGTGACACTGTTCAGCCGTTCGCTGAGAATGACCTGAACCGTGTATCTATCTGTATTGCTAATCCCGAGTAATCAGAGGACTAATAAATAAATTATCCAAAAAGAAGGGGCATCGTTATTGTGATGCTCCTTCTTTCTTTATATGATATAGCTAGTATTACTAGTTAACTAGTGTTACTGGTTTTTATTCTGTGGGGTCTATGATAACACCATCTCGTAGATGAATGGTCCTGTCAGTGATGCTTGCCAGTTCTTCATCGTGTGTGACAATTACGAAGGTTTGGCCGAACTTGTCTCGCAGATCAAAGAAGAGTTGATGCAGTTCTGCTTTATTCTTTGAATCCAAGCTGCCGCTTGGTTCGTCTGCAAGAATGACGGCAGGATTGTTTACTAATGCCCTGGCTACTGCCACACGCTGCTTTTCACCGCCAGACAATTCATTGGGCTTGTGTGTGGCGCGATCGGTCAGTCCCATAAAGTCCAGCAGTTCCATAGCCCGTTTCTTTGCTTCACTGCGACTCTTCCCTGCAATATAGGCAGGAATCATGATATTCTCCAGTGCCGTGAACTCGGGAAGGAGTTGGTGGAACTGGAAAACGAAGCCAATATGCGTGTTGCGGAAATCAGATAACTGCTTTTTACTCATTCTACTGATTTCCTTACCATCTATACTGATTTCACCGCTATCGGCCTTATCCAGAGTGCCGATAATCTGCAACAGTGTAGTTTTGCCTGCACCGCTGGGACCCACGATGCTCACAATCTCTCCTTTGTCGATATGGAGGGTAATGCCTTTGAGCACGTTCAGATTTCCGAAACTCTTTCTTACATCTTTAATATCAATCATTTTTCTCTACGAATTAGACGAGTTTTCTTTTTTTCTACGAATTAGACTAATATTCTTTTCCTCTACGAGTTAGGTGAATTAGGCTAATTACTCTTCATTCTTTTCTTATTAGCGAACCAGTCGCGTATCTGCGTGTAAGCACTGAGCTGTTCACGTTTCTGAGGAGCAGCAAATGACATGCTATCCAAAGCCTCTCCGTATTGATCAGGGAAGATAATCATCAGGTTCTGCTGATGATAGTGTTGTTTCAGTTCCTGTGGCATCTTCTCGAACACTGATTTATACGAAACCGTTCCCTTTCGTGCAGTTAGTACCACCAGCAGGTGGTCATCGTTTACTTGTTGTACCAGTTGCGGGAATTCATTCCAGTGCCCCATCTGCTGGTAGTCGGCCCTGATATCAGGATAGATATTCTGGATATACTGACTGATGAGCGATAGGGTGGACTGTTTGCTATGGAACTGAATACGACACTCCAGATTCTCAGCAACACGAGCAAGACGGTCAATCCAACGATGGAATCCTGGTTCAAATTCTGCTCTGCTCGGTACAGCTACCTGTATCCTCCGAATTGTATTTAAGGGCTGTGCAAGTTTAACGATGATAATCTGTCTGTTCAGTTCCGTGAACAAATCCTCGGTAAACATTCCCCAGAAACTATCTGATTCGCTAGTCTGCTCATGCATTCCAAGTATGACCTCACTGGCATCAAACTCCTTGAACGCGTGTATGATACCATTGGCAATGTTCGTAGCAATACGACTCTGAGTCTGCATCCGCACATCAGCCGCAGCCGCAGCCTTTGTGGCATGTTCCAACAGCTCTTTTCCCAGTTTCTGATTCTTTGAAGTATTCTTATCGTCTAATACGACGTTTAGACCAATCATCCCGCGGTTCAGTCGTTCGTTTCTCATCAGGATAGCCAGGTTTACCAGCGTTTCCATGTTTTCGAGGTTCTTCAATGCCAATAAGATCTTCTCGTCATCACCCGTCTTTTCTTCATTTACAGGCGTGTCTTCCAACACAATCTGTTGCGAAGCCTTCTCAGTGACAATCGATGAGATGACACAGGTAAACAGAATCATCATCACCACACCGTTCAGCATTTCCGCATCCACCATTGCTTGTCCTCCCACTATCAGTTTCATACCCACCATGACGATAGCGATGGAACCAGCGGCATGCGCAGAGGTCAGACCGAACATCATGTGTCCATGCGACAAAGGCAGTCGGAAGCCGATGCTTGCCAGATAACCTGCTATCATCTTACCCACCGTGCCGATTACCACCATGCAACCCACGATGTATGCAGTATGCCAGCTCTCAAACAGCGCCCTGATATTGATGAGCATACCCACACCGATCAGGAAATATGGAATGAAGATGGCATTGCCGATGAATTCAATCCTTCCCATCAGCGGTGAAACACGAGGTATATAGCGGTTCAGAAGCAATCCTGCAAAGAACGCCCCGAACACCCCTTCCAGTCCTATGAACGAAGTCATGGCCGCATTTAGGAACAAAATAGCCAGTACGAAGATGAACTGTGTCACCGCATCAGCATTCCTTCGAAGGAACCAGCGCGTGATTCTGGGGATAACAAAGGTACCTGCAGCACAGTAGAGAAACAGCTTAACCAATATCCAAACCACCAGTACCGCCACACTACCCAGTCCTTTACCCTGTTGATACTGCTGAACTACGCCCACGAACAACGACAGCGATAGCAGGGCTAACAGCAAGGCAATCATACTTGCTCCTACGCTCAGACTTACGGCTTTATGGCGTTGCAGACCGTATTTGCAGACAATCGGGTAGGCAATCAAGGTGTTCGAAGCCATGATGCAGCATAGCAGCAGCGTGGTTTCCTTCGAGTAGTTCATCAAATAGATTCCTGCGAAATATACCAGAATGAAGGGCATCAGGAAAGTTAGCAGACCGAAGAGAATCATTCTCTTCATGTGTTTCTTGATACCTTCCAGATCCATCTCCAATCCTGCCAGGAACATGATATAGTAGAGTCCTACCTGTCCGAATAGCTCAAAGGAACCGTCGCGTTGGAGAATATTCAAGCCATATTGTCCCACGATGACACCAGCCAGTACCATACCGATGATATGCGGAATACGCAACTTACTCATAATCATCGGTGCGAACAAGATGATGAGCAGTACAATGAAAAAGATCCATGTACTGTCGGTAATGGGGAAATATGAAGAAAAGTCAATCATTCTGAGTGCAAAATTACGAATTTTTCCATCAATTCTGCGTATAATAGTCCGAAAAGTTGTAACTTTGATGGCAAACCATCGAACTTACAATGCACTCGGCATAAAAAAAAGAATGAATTCTTTTTGTTCTGCACTCGTTTTTTTGTAACTTTGCAACCTAAAATCATAAACAAGTACAAAATGAAAGTAGCAATTGTTGGTGCCAGTGGCGCAGTAGGACAAGAGTTCCTACGTATTCTTGATCAGCGTAACTTCCCGATGGACGAGTTGGTGTTGTTTGGTAGCGAGCGTTCTGCCGGTAGAAAATACACCTTCCGTGGTAAGGAAATCGAGGTGAAGTTGTTACAGCATAATGACGATTTCAAGGACATTGATATCGCCTTTACCTCAGCAGGAGCTGGTACATCCAAGGAATTTGCAGAGACCATCACGAAGTATGGAACAGTGATGATCGACAACTCCAGTGCTTTCCGCATGGATGATGATGTGCCTCTGGTTGTACCTGAGTGCAATGCTGCCGATGCCTTGAACCGTCCTCGTGGTATTATTGCCAATCCCAATTGTACAACGATTATGATGGTAGTCTGCCTGCAGCCGCTGGAGCAACTTTCTCATATCAAGCGCATCCACGTGGCCAGCTATCAGAGTGCCAGTGGAGCCGGTGCAGCAGCTATGGCAGAGTTGGAACAGCAGTATAGCGAGATCGTCGAAGGCAAGCCTGTTACCGTGAAGAAATTCCCGCACCAGCTGGCCTATAACGTGATTCCCCAGATTGATGTGTTCCAGCCCAACGGCTATACCAAGGAAGAGATGAAGATGTTCAATGAGACTCAGAAGATTATGCATACTGATGCCAAGTGCTCAGCCATGTGTGTTCGTGTGAGTTCTCTGCGCAGTCATAGCGAGAGTGTATGGATTGAAACCGAGCGTCCTATCAGCGTAGAAGAGGCCCAGAAAGCCCTGGCTGCCGCTCCTGGCGTTACATTGAAAGACGATCCTTCCAACCTTGTTTATCCGATGCCGTTAGATACAGCTGGTTTGGATGATGTCTATGTAGGTCGTGTACGTAAGGATCTTTCCGATGAGAACGGACTTACCTTCTGGCTTTCAGGTGATCAGATTCGAAAAGGTGCAGCCCTCAATGCCGTACAGATTGGTGAATACCTGTTGCAAGAGAGAGACCTGCCATGCTTTGCATGAGCATTCTCAAAACGGTCTTATACAACAATATCGCGTTTGTACGTAGGATACAAACGCGATATTGCTTTTTTGTGTCGACAGTTGGATTCGGACCAACGACCCCCACCATGTCAAGGTGATACTCTAACCAGCTGAGCTATGCCGACTTTTCAACGGTGCGCCTAACAGGACTCGAACCTGCACGTCGTAAGACACCAGATCCTAAGTCTGGCGCGTCTGCCAATTCCGCCACAGGCGCATTCGTGCAAAATGCGCTGCAAAGGTACAAAAAATCTGATTAAGTGAGAAGAAAACAAATGAATTTGTTTATCGACCATGAAGATTTTATTCAATAAGCGAGCGAACCGATAGTTTTTCCCACGCTGGGAATATTTTGTTCCCACGTTGGGAATAATTTGTTCCCATGTTGGGAATTTGTAGTAACACGTCATTTGACTTGTTAAATAATATAAAAAACCTCTTGCTGCTTATTCCTCTTTCATCATTTCTTTTTACTTTTGCATTGATAAACGCGTGCAAATGTTCGGAGGACGTGTCTCCATCATGCGGCGCGATGATTGTTAATGTTAAATTTAAGAATGAAAGACATGAAAATCTTCAGGCTTTTATGGGTTTGTGCGGTGTCGTTCTACAGCAGTGCGATGTGTGCTGACGAGGTGTTTCAGAAGGTGAGATCGGTGGATGAACTCAATGAAACCGACACATATATCATCTGTGATGAAAACAGCTCCTATGCTATTCGCAAGACGAACGGGAACTTTCTGGGCTTAATGAATATTCGAAAAGACGATCTGAAAGACGACTTCCTCACGATCGACCCAGATAAGAGTGTGGTTCCCGATGAGTTCCGGCTGGTGTATGTGAAAGAAAACGTCTATTGTATCCAGTATGCTGTCAGCGGGGAGTACCTATACTATGATGGCAGTAGCAACTATCTGCGCAGTAAGGTCATGTCAACGAGTGAAAAGAACTGTCAGTGGACCTTCAACACCACACCGAAAGGGGTATGCGTGGATTGTGCCAATAGGAAAAACTATTTCATCTCTCCGTATGGAACCAAGTTCGGTGTATATACTCAGAAAAACGATCATATCAAGACCTGTCTATATAAAAAGGTGGCTTCCAAGGCGAAGCAGGTGGTTGTGGGCGAGGCTGGGTATGTATCGTTCGTGTCTCCTGCCAAAACAAATGTCATCGTACCTGATGGATTGAAGGCTTATGTGGTGAGTCAGGCTTCCGCCGAAGAGGTCCTACTGACAACACTCAGCTGCATCCCGAAGAATACGGCGGTCATCTTACATGGAAAGTCGGGCACCTATTACCTGAGCTATGCGCAGAATGCAAGTGCTGTGGAAGATAATCTGCTGAAGGTTAGTGACGGATCAGTGAAGGGCGATAGGCAGACCATCTATTCTCTTGCAAACATCGGAGGTATTGTGGCTTTCTATCTGGTGGGCCAAGATGTCGTGATACCTGCGGGAAAGGTCTATCTGCAGATCAACCATCAACAAGCATCCCAGGCGAGATGTCTTACAATGCGTATGCATGAACAACAAGGAGTGGCAACGGGACAAGCTGCGAGACTAGAGATGAAAGAGGAGAGAAGAGCGTTGCGATGGGAGGGACTGTTATTCCGAAACGGGAGGAAATACTTGATTAAACGGAAATAATACGAAAGGACATACATGAAAACATACGTTCAACCTTGGATCTGTAAAGTGAAAGGAGAGCCAGAAACAGCGTTGCAATTACAGTCAGCTGAAAAGGTTCTGCAGGTATCGGAAACAGAGATTACCGACTCCAATCAGATCTTATCGAAAGAGAATGCTCTATTCTTCGACCTTTGGGAGTTTAGGGAGGAAGCTGATGGATTGGAGAGTGAATGAATCACAGCTGTACTTGAATGCTCATATGTTGCGCATCAAAGTGCATACCGGGTCGGTTGAGGAATTGTCCCAGACTGCCATTGAAGGCTAACTCCTTTGGCGAACCGATGGCGATAGGTTGTTTCGGCTGCATGAGCCAGAGCGTGTCGGCCATCTGTAAGGCCAGCTCCAGATCGTGAGTGGAGAGGAAGATGGTTTTCTGAGTCTCCCTACTGAGCTTTTTCAGTAAGTGCAGGATTTCCACCTTACTCGGATAATCGAGGAATGCTGTAGGCTCGTCAAGATAAATCACGGGCGTTTGCTGCGCCAAGGCTTTGGCAATCATCATCTTCTGTCGTTCACCATCCGAGAGTGTCTGCACCATCCGCTCGCTCAGTTCCTCAATTCCCACCATCTGGATGCTTTGCCGCACCACTTCCTGGTCATCCTTGTTCAATCTTCCCCAGAAGCCCGTATAAGGTGCACGACCCAACGCCACTAGTTCGCTAACCGTCATATTCTGCACATCTGGCTTGGTGGTCAGTACCACTCCAATCAGTTTGGCAATCTCACGGTCGGTGAGCTGGGCGAGATTCTTTTCGTCAACAAAGATCTCTCCACTCAGCGGTGGTTGGAAGGCGCTGAGGGTGCGGAGCAGGGTTGACTTTCCCACACCGTTAGGACCGATAAGGCAGGTGAGCTCGCCAGGACGTATAACCGAGGTGATATGCTCAGCGACAACCTTCTGGTTGTTCTTTTGCTGGTAGCCGATGGAGAGGGAGTTGAGGGAAATCATTACAAATTGAAAATTGAGAATTGAGAATTGAGAATTGTGAATTGAAAGTTAGTGGGATGCTATAGTGTTTCGTACGAACTCGATGATGGAGTCAAGTCCGCGTACTGCATCTTCTTGCTTAAGCGCCACGGAATAGTCGGGTGCGATACCTCCTTCAGTACTCTGTTTGTTGATGTCGTACATCGGACAAGCTGAGAAGCGCACGCCCCAGCCGTTAGGCAGTTCACTACTGAAAGGCATTCCCGCACCACCGCCGGTATGGTCGCCAACGATGATGGCTCCACAGCATTTCATGTATTTCACGAACTCGTTCGCAGCACTATAAACCTGTCGGTTGGTAAGCACAAACACAGGCTTATGCCAGCGCACCCCATTGCTCGGCTTGAGGCGCTGCTCTTCCATTGCCGAGAAGTCGTTATGCCCCTTTCCGGTCTTGTGGCGCATGTAACCAACAAGAATCTCCTCATTGGTGAAACGCGCGGCCAGTTTCTCTGCTACTGACAGTAAACCGCCGCTGTTATTGCGGATATCAATGATGAGGGCCTGACAGGGTGCGAACTCTAACAATACCTGATCAATGTTCCCTGCCCCGAAGTCGCTTTGGAACGATGAGTACTGCAGGTAACCTACGTTATCATCGAGAATCTTGTACCGCAGGGAAGAAGCAATCTTATAGTCGGTTCCCAGATAATGGTTGATGAGCAACTCGTTGTAGTTCTCGGGGTAGTCCTCGTGCCACGACCAGTTGCGGGCCATGTCGAAAGAAGAGAAGATGTTCACATGACCGTCCTTCAGTTCCGACAGCATGTTGGCACATACCTCAAAGAGATGAGCATCACTCATGCCGGCATTCAGCTGCTTTTGGTACTTCGTATGAACCTCATCCCAGTTTACCCCTTTCTCATCGAAGAAACAGTAGTGCTCGTCCATGATCTTCCACAAAGCCTCGAAGTTTCCGTCAGGACTGTCGGGGAACTCCTCTTCATCTATGCAGGAAGAGAGGAGCAGGGAGCACAGGGGGATGAGAAGGAAGAAATATCGATAACGTATCATGATTAACGGAATAAAGGTCGGACCAGTCCGATGAGTAACATATGTGAATAGGTATGGTATTTCAGCTTGTTCACCTCCGCCTGCTGGTAGTCGCCCAGATAGCCTATGCGTAAAGTGAGTCGCTTCACCGTCACATCGAGTGTCAGCTGCTGTCTTAAAGAAGGCGCGCAGAAAGGTGTGGTGGGAACGATATTATGGTCGTAGTTACCACGAGAGAAGATCTCGTAGTAGCTCTGGCCGTAATTCGGACTGAACATCAGTCCCAACAGCGGGGCCGCCAGCTCATAGCGAAGGAACGATGGCTTGCGGAACAGCGGGAAACGCCAAACCGACATGACATCAGGACCGATATGCAGATAGGCACGGGCTTGTGCCGGGTTGTTGGAATTACGGGTGTTATACAGGAAACCAACGCCCCCTTCCGCTTGTCCGCCTGCCTCTATCCGCCAGCTGTCGTTCAGTTGCCAACCATGTCGGATGGCATATCCGACAGAGAAGAGTCCACCGAGTTCATTACTGTTATCGGCCCGCTGCGCTGCATTTTGGAACGCTATTGAGAACGTTGTTTGACTGTTCCATGCGGGGCGTTTGAGCCATTGGCGATGCGATTGGGTGAGGATGCGCAATTCGGCACCTGAATACTTCTCAGGACTGATATAGGTGTCAAGGATGTTGGTAGGGCCGATTCCCACCATGTCAACCTTGTAGTTAACCTCCTGCGCCGTAGCAACCAGTGTGCAAAACGTGCAGAGCGTCCCTATGAACAACTTTTTATAACTCATCGGGGAACAAACTTAGTTGACCATCTTCTTCTTGGTAGATGTCTGATGGGGTAGAAGGGGTTTCCAGGGAATCCGAAGTTTCCGGTTCATCCCCTTCATCTGTTATTTCCGCATCTTCCGTATCTTCTGCATCCTCCGTTTCCTCTGGTTCAGGGAATCGCTGAGGCTCCAGTTCCTCGATACTACCGATAGACCATGTGCTGATACGCTTTCCCTTCGCCTTGAAACCCTTCACGGCGATGAACTGCTCCGCATCAATCTCCATCGGTTCGCGATAGGCATCGTTTCCACCAAAGACAACCTTGATGAGCGGATAGACCGTATCAGTAAGGATAATCAGTTGCGAGTTGGCATTCTCGCCCAAGAAGTTCTGCTTGCGCTTCGAGGCTTCAACCACAAACCGCTTGAGATAAGGGTAGCCCTGCTGGTCGGCATCATACAGAACCACCGTCCACACCTTGTCGGGCTGGTATTTCTCAATGCGCAAGATATTGTTCTCGTAGTGGTTCGACACATCGAAGTTCGTGAGGTAGAACTCACCGTTCTTCAAGATCACCAATATCTGGTCGTCATCATGGAACTCTCCGAGGAATTGTCCGTGCTCATCGTAGTTCAGTCGGTTGATATCGGGATCGAACCATATCTTCCTGCCGCCCAGCGTAGAGTGCCCATGACTCTTCAGTGAGATGCGGTGCACGGGATATTTCGTCAGCAGGTAACCTTTCGCATTCTTTCCCTTGATGAGCAGTTCACTGAAATCCTTGTCGATAAACAGTTTCTTCTTATGCACACTGGGTTCGAAGGTAATCTTGATAACCTCCGCCTCTCCGTTCGGGTTCGCTGTGAAATAGAGAACCCTGCTTCCTTCCTTTCCTTGGGTAAGATCATACTCACGGTCGCGTGTCACACTGGTCACATTGAACCTCTTGATGAAATAGAAGCCCTTGCGCCCGTCGCGGTACACCACATTATAGATGGTACGACTGTCGTTCTTCTTGAACACCGCCAGGTAGATGATGTTCTTACCCACGAAGATCTTGTCTGCCACGCGAATAATCTTATACTTACCGTCGCGGTAGAAGATAATGATATCGTCGATGTCGGAACAGTTGCACACGAACTCATCCTTCTTCAGTCCTGTACCGATAAATCCGTCCTGTCGGTTGATATACAGTTTCTCGTTGGCCTCGGCCACCTTTGTTGCCTCAATGGTATCGAAGTTACGGATTTCTGTAAGACGAGGATGGTCGGCTCCGTATTTATCCTTCAGGTATTGGAACCACTTGATGGTGACACGTACCATGTGTGCCAGTTTATCGTCGATATCAGCAATCTCGTCTTTCAAGCGGAGAATCAGTTCATCGGCCTTATCACTGTTGAACTTCAGGATTCGTGCCATCTTGATGTCCATGAGCTTGAGGATATCGTCCTTGCTTACCTCGCGGATCATTTGCGGATAGTACGGTGTCAACCGGTCGTCGATATGTTCACAGGCAGCATCCATGGTTGGAGCCTGTTCGAACTTCTTGTCCTTATAGATGCGTTCTTCGATGAAAATCTTCTCCAACGAGCAGAAATGCAACTGCTCCAGCAGCTCGTGCTTGCGGATTTCCAGTTCCTTCCGTAGCAGTCCCATCGTCCTGTCAACCGAATGGCGCAGCACATCACTCACCGTCAGGAACTGCGGCTTGTTGTCCTCGATGACACAACAGTTGGGTGAGATGTTGATCTCACAGTCGGTAAACGCATAAAGTGCATCAATGGTCTTATCGGAAGAAACGCCTGGTGACAGATGAACCTGTATCTCCACCTCGGCAGAGGTAAGGTCGGTAACGTGCTTCGCCTTGATCTTTCCTTTCTCAATGGCCTTCGTGATACTCTCACATAAGGTGTTCACCGTCTTGGAATAAGGCAGTTCACGAATCACCAGCGTCTTGTTGTCGAGCTTCTCGATCTTGGCACGCACCTTCAGCAGACCGCCCCGCTGACCGTCGTTATACTTGCCCACATCAATGCTGCCGCCAGTGGGGAAGTCAGGATACAAGGTAAATGGCTCCCCTTTCAGGTAGGCGATGGCCGCCTCACAAATCTCATTATAGTTATGCGGCAGGATCTTCGAGCTCAATCCCACGGCAATGCCCTCGGCACCTTGAGCCAGCAGCAGGGGGTATTTGGCAGGAAGGGTAATCGGTTCCTTGTTCCTTCCGTCGTAGCTCAGCTGCCACTCGGTAGTTTTGGGATTGAAAACCACGTCGAGCGCGAACTTCGAGAGTCGTGCCTCAATATATCGTGGCGCCGCAGCACGGTCGCCTGTAAGGATGTTTCCCCAGTTTCCCTGGCAGTCAACCAACAGGTCTTTCTGTCCTAACTGCACCAGCGCATCACCGATGGAAGCATCGCCGTGCGGATGGAACTGCATGGTATGTCCCACGATGTTCGCCACCTTGTTGTACCGACCGTCGTCCATGCGTTTCATGGAGTGCAGGATGCGGCGTTGCACAGGCTTCAGACCGTCCTCGATATGGGGGACGGCACGTTCCAAAATAACGTAAGAAGCATAGTCCAGGAACCAGTTCTGGTACATACCGCTAAGGTGGTGTACGGCAGCCGCATCGAAGCGGTTTACAGGTTTGTAGTCGGAGTGACTGTCTTCACTCAGTGTGTCGTCAGATTCTATATTCTTGATTTCGTCGTCCATTTTACTCAAATTTAACGCAAAAATACAAAGAAATTTTGAAAAAAGCAGTAACTTTGCGCCAAATTTCGAAATTTTAGTAATTTATTATGGCACAGGAAGACGTTTTTAAGAAGATCGTATCACATTGTAAGGAATATGGTTTCGTATTTCCCAGCAGTGAGATCTACGATGGATTAGGCGCTGTTTATGACTATGGTCAGAACGGTGTTGAACTGAAGAACAACATCAAGGAATACTGGTGGAAGAGTATGGTACTGATGCACGATAACATCGTGGGTATCGACTCGGCCATCTTCATGCACCCCACAATATGGAAGGCCAGCGGACACGTGGATGCCTTCAATGATCCGCTCATCGATAACCGCGACTCCAAGAAGCGCTATCGTGCTGATGTACTTATCGAGGATCAGATTGCCAAGTACGAGGAGAAGATCCTGAAGGAGATTGATAAGGCTGCCAAGCGTTTCGGCGACAGCTTCGACGAGCAGAAGTTCCGCGAGACAAACGGTCGTGTACTCGAGAACCAGCAGAAGCGTGACGCCCTGCACGAGCGTTATGCCAAGGCCATGAACGCCATGGATCTTGATGAGCTCAAGCAGATTATCATCGACGAGGAGATTGTTTGCCCCATCAGTGGAACCCGTAACTGGACCGATGTGCGTCAGTTCAACCTGATGTTCTCTACCGAGATGGGTGCCTCTGCCGATAACTCCATGAAGATCTACCTGCGCCCCGAGACAGCCCAGGGTATCTTCGTGAACTACCTGAATGTGCAGAAGACCGGTCGTATGAAGATACCTTTCGGTATTGCACAGATCGGTAAGGCTTTCCGTAATGAGATCGTGGCCCGTCAGTTCATCTTCCGTATGCGTGAGTTCGAGCAGATGGAGATGCAGTTCTTCGTGAAGCCGGGTACAGAACTCGAGTGGTTCCCCAAGTGGAAGCAGACCCGTATGGCTTGGCACCAGGCACTGGGCTTCGGTGCAGAGAACTACCGTTTCCACGATCATGAGAAGCTGGCTCACTATGCCAATGCTGCTACCGACATCGAGTTCCACATGCCGTTCGGTTTCAAGGAGGTGGAGGGAATCCACTCCCGCACCAACTTCGACCTCTCCCAGCATGAGAAATACAGTGGCAAGAGCATCAAGTACTTCGATCCCCAGAGCAACGAGAGCTACACACCGTTCGTCATCGAGACATCTATCGGTGTGGATCGTATGTTCCTTTCTATCATGTGCCACTCCTATCAGGAGGAGCAGCTGGAGAATGGCGAGACCCGTGTTGTCTTGAAGCTGCCTGCAGCCCTTGCACCTACCAAGCTCGCCGTACTGCCGTTGGTAAGAAAAGACGGTCTGCCAGAAAAGGCTCGCGAGATTATCGACAACCTGAAGTTCCACTTCAACTGCAGCTACGATGAAAAGGATACCATTGGTAAGCGCTACCGTCGTCAGGATGCAGTGGGTACACCGTATTGTGTGACAGTCGATTATGACACACTGAAAGACAATACCGTAACCCTTCGTTTCCGTGATACAATGGAGCAGGAGCGTGTCAACATCGATCAGCTGTTGGGCATCATCGAGGACAAGGTGAGCATCGCCAGTCTGTTGAAGAAGCTTCAATAATCATCGACGAGTATGAAGAAAACCACCTATCAAAGATTACTGGTGCTTGCATGGGCAGTGCTGATGGTACTGCCCATGGCATTGTTCACTTCCTGCAGTGAGAGTGACGAAGAGGTAACGGAGTTCGACAACTGGCAGGAACGGAACGACACCTATTTCAATGAGGTGTATAGCCGTGCCAAGGGCATCAATTCAGGTGAATGGAGAGTCTTCCCCAAATGGAGTCTCAATACAGAGGTAGCCACGAAGGCAGATGACTATATCGTTGTACAGGTCCTTGAGTCTGGCTCGGGCAGCGGTTGTCCACTCTATACAGACTCGGTGTCCGTTCATTACTCCGGCCGACTGATACCATCAGCTTCCTATCCGGAAGGGTATGAGTTCGACAAGAGTTGGATAGGTTCCTACCAAGCTGCGGTGTCAAAGCCTTATTCCGGAAGGGTTTACAGCTTCGTCGACGGTTTCGCGACAGCGATCCAGCATATGCATGTAGGCGACCATTGGAAAGTGTATATTCCCTACCAACAGGGATATGGCAGTTCTTCTGGTAGCATACCTGCTTATTCCACACTGATCTTTGATTTGCGACTTGCAGGTTGTTATAAACCTTAAGTACCGATAAAAAGAAATGAGAAGTGGCCGTTTGGTCACTTCTCATTTATAAACTTGTTCTAAATCTTTCTTTTTTTATGTGGTATGACCGTTTTAGCGGTTCTGCATATCATGGTCTAACCACATGCCTGTAATTGCGAAGACTGCAAACAGGGCGCACAATGTTGAAATACTCATGTTGTTACCCTTTCATGAAATTTAATATGTTCAACTTCTATGTATAGTCCCGCCCTCACGGGCATCGTGTTATCCTTTATCCAACCTTTACTTACCTTAACTAAACCTATTTGATACTCTTTTAAACCTAAAACTAAAAACCTATGAAAACCTATGAAAAAACTATCGAACCTTTATACAATCTTTACCTTAGTAAATCTAATACCTCTTGATTTCGTGTGCAAAGATACGACTGTTTTCGCACACAGCAATGTTTTTTTGCCATTTATTCCTTAAAAATGCACTTTTCTTGATTTATGTCAAACACATTTATCCCTTTGAGGATTAGTTAGTTCGGAAAAACTCAAAATACTTTTGGTTTTTCGCTCACTTAATCGTACCTTTGCAAAAGATGTCGAATAAGAAGAGTGAAGTGCTGTTGGGCATGATCCGTGGTGGACAGCCCATGACAGGCGGTCAGAAACTCAATCTGATTGTCCAGTTGAGTATTCCTGCCATCTTGGCGCAGATCACCAGCGTCATGATGTTCTTCATCGATCAGGCCATGGTGGGACGAATCAGTGTGGAGGCGGCAGCTGCCTGCGGATTGGTGGAGTCGAGCACCTGGCTCTGCGGTAGTATGACGAGTGCTGCCTCCATGGGCTTCTCCGTCCAGGTGGCACATTTCATAGGAGCAAACGATTTCGACAAGGCACGCGATGTCTTCCGCCACGGACTGCTCTGTACACTCATCTTCAGCTTGTGCATCATGGTGGCTGGACTTCTGATAGCGCCTCGTCTTCCTTATTGGCTGGGGGGCGGTGCTGATATTGCCGCTGATGCCACCACCTATATCTCGGTGTTTATGTTGGCAATACCTTTCTTCCAACTGTTCGGACTGTCGGGCGGTATGCTGAAATGTTCGGGTAACATGCGCATCCCGAGTATGTTGAGCATCATCATGTGCGTGCTCGACGTGACGTTCAACTTCATCCTTATCTTCATCTTCCATCTCGGCGTCCTCGGTGTGGCCATGGGAACTGCCCTTTCCATCATTATCGTGGGAAGTGTGCAGACCTATTATGCCGTTGTCAAGAGCGACAAGCTGGCCTTGATAAAAGAAAGGATTCTGGTCAAGTACATCAACTGGGACTATATTCGCAATGCCTTGCATATCAGTCTGCCGATGGCGGCTCAAGGTATTCTGATGAGTGGTGCCCAGATTGTGAGTACGATGATTGTGGCTCCATTGGGGAATATCGCCATTGCCGCCAATACCTTCGCCATCACCGCCGAAAGTCTGTGCTACATGCCAGGCTATGGATTGGGTGAGGCTGTCACTACGTTGGTGGGACAGAGTATGGGGGCAGGACGAAAGGAGCTGTGCCGCAGCTTTGCACGTATGACCGTTTCCTTAGGCATGCTGGTCATGGCAGTGATGGGCGCCGTGATGTTCCTCTTCGCTCCCGAGCTGATGATGCTGATGACGCCTGTTCAGGAAATCGTGGATCTGGGTGCATCCGTACTGCGCATCGAGGCCTTTGCCGAACCGATGTTCGCAGCCTCTATCGTATGCTACAGTGTCTTTGTAGGTGCAGGCGACACCTTGCGCCCGGCAGCGATGAACCTCTGCTCCATGTGGCTGGTGCGACTCACCCTGGCTGCTTGGCTGGCCAAGGACTATGGCTTACGGGGTGTATGGACCGCCATGGCCATTGAGCTAACCTTCAGGGGAATCATCTTCTTGTGGCGTATGCTCCGTGGAAACTGGATGAGAGGTGTTATTCATCGTTGAAAATTATCTTAGATCATATGGAAAACTCAAAGCAGTTTAACGAAGAACAGTTGGAGGTGATCGAAGTCATGGGCGGTTACCACTTGGTGCTGGCTCCTCCGGGATGCGGTAAGACCGCCGTCTTGGCAGAGCGTATCCTGCGTGCCCATCAGCGTGGCGTCTCTTTTGCCGATATGGCTTGTCTTACCTTCACCAACCGGGCTTCACGTGGCATGAAAGAGCGGATAGAAGCATCGGTAGGACCCTTGGATACCAGTGAGCTGTTTGTGGGGAATGTCCATCGTTTCTGTTCGCAGTTCCTGTTTGCCAACCAATTGGTGCCCGAGGGAACCACCATCATCGACAATGATATGTCGGTCAGCATCATTGCCGACTACATGGGAGAGGATGAGCTGCATATCTTAGGCGACAACAAGAAACGACAGCAGTATGCGCAGGTGATGAACCTTCAGCATCTGATGTACCAGTGTCGCAAGCATTATCCCAGTGATCTGATGATTCACCGCGAAGTACTCTCACCGATGGTTTTGCGTGAGCTGTGCACCGATTTCAGTCTGTCGTACTCGCAGGACTCGGTCATTGAACTCTATGAGCACATTGAGCATTACGCCAGTCTGCCGATATTCCTGAGCGCTGAGGCGCAGTCTCTTATCAGGGCTTTATATGGTGCATGGTGCTATGAGAAGTATAAACGGGAGCATAACCTGCTCGATTTTGAAGACCTGTTGCTGACTACCTACGATGAGGTGACTGCAAAACCTCAGGGCGCTGATGAGGAAAAGCCGCTGAAGAAGTTCCGCTGGATACAGGTGGACGAGGTGCAGGACCTGAATCCATTACAGTTAGCCATCATCGACCTGTTTACTGCCGAGAATGCCACGGTGGTCTATCTGGGCGATGCACAGCAGGCCATCTTCTCTTTCATGGGAGCGAAACTCGATACCTTGAACATACTGCGGCAGCGTTGCGGTACCACCGGTCTGCATAATTTCTATGTCAACTACCGTTCTCCTAAGTACTTGTTGGATATCTACAACACCTATGGTGAACAGCAGTTGGGCATCGCCAAGGACCTGTTGCCCAGATCGTACGAGAAGGGTGTGGAAAAGGTCGAGCCTACCGGTCAGGTGGAGTTGATAGGCAGTGAAACCCTTGTGGAATCCTGTCATGAGGTAGCTCAAAGGGTGAAGCACTTCTATGAGGCCAACCCCGATGAGACCATTGCAGTGGTGGTGGCCTTTAATACCGATGCCGATGAGGTGAGTAAGATGCTTCGTGTGCCCCATTTCAAGATCTCCGGTATCGATGTCTTCAGCACCCCCGATGTGCATCTGCTGCTTTCCCATTTCAATGTGGTGATGCAGGAGAACAACTTCATTGCCTGGGCAAGGATCTTCACCGGACTGAAACTCTTCGGCAGTCATTCGGCCGCGCGCCAGTTCACGCACGAGGTGATGAACCATGCGCTTTCACCCACGGATTTCCTGGAGTATGCCGACTCTTCCTATCTGAATGAATTCCTGAAAGATTATGCTCAACGGGAGTTCGTAATCTTTGATACAGAGACAACAGGACTGAACGTCTTTGAAGACGATGTGGTGCAAATCGCTGCCATCAAGGTCAAGGACGGTAGGGTGGTGGATGAGCTCAATGTGTTTGTTGAGACCGATCGTGCTATTCCCGCCATGCTGGGCGATACCGTGAATCCTTTGGTAACGGCCTACGCCAGTCATGCGCATCTCACGCACCGTGAGGCCATGGCCCGCTTTGCGGAATTCGCGGCAGGAAGCATACTCTTAGGTCATAATGTGAACTACGACTACCAGATCATGGACCATAATATGCAGCGGTATTGTCAGGGCTGCAGGATGGCACAGCTATGGCCGCATTACTACGATTCCCTCAAGCTGATGCATCTGGTGGCTCCGCAACTGAGGAGCTACAAGCTCAAGGATCTGCTGGTAACCCTTCATCTGGAGGGAGAGAACTCACACATGGCCAACGATGATATCCTGGCAACGTTCAATGTGGTGAATGCGTGCTACCAACGGGGAAAACAACTGATAGAGGAGCAGCTTTCCTTCCTTCAGCACCATGCCTCGGTGGCTGCCCGCCTTCGTCATCTCTATGGAAACCTCTACTCGCATACCCGTCAGCTGTTGTACCAACGTAGTGCTGCCTCCCATCTGGTCACCGAGATGCAGTATGTCTATGAGCAGTTGCGTGAGATCAGAAGGATAGGGGAGATTCCCAAGCTGCCCTATATCCTGGATTATTTCTCGGAGGATATGCTGCAAGGAGAGGAGTCGTTATACGAACAGCTCTCGGCGCACCTACAGGAGATCAACACTATGAAGGAAGCTGATCTCTGCGGCAGTAAGAGTATGCGCGAACGGGTGTTCGTCTCCACCGTCCATAAAGCGAAGGGCTTGGAGTTCGACAATGTGATTGTCTATGATGCAGTAAAAGGGAAGTTCCCCAGCTATTTTGCCGATGAAACTGCCATTCAGGGAGAGGAAGCGCGCAAGTTCTATGTGGCCATCTCGAGGGCCAAGAAACGACTCATCATTACCTATTCACGCCAGTCTGTGTCGCCATGGGGAAAGGTCATACGACGGGAGATCACGCCTTATCTGCGTTCCATCCGCTCTTTCTTCTAAACCATAGTGCTATTCTCTTGCCTCTTGCCTCTTTTATTATATTCTCTCCCCGATGCGATCGTAGAACTGCGTGATGATGTCTAACATCTCGCTGGGCAGATATTCAAAGGCCTTCTCAATCAGTGCCTCGGGCACCTCGTAGAAAGCCTCGGCCAAGGCCCCCGTGATGTTCGCCTTCGTGTCGGTGTCACCATCGGCCAGCACGGCAATACGTATGGCATCCTCAAAGTTCTGACTCTCAAGGAAACAGCGTATCGCCATGGGAACCGTTTCCATGCAGGTAACATCAAAGTGTTTCTCACTACCTATCTTATAGATGTCGCGCAACGACAGGATTTCGTATCCCCATATTTTCTCCACCTTGCGCTCCACCTCATCCTTGGTAATCCTGCACGTACGCAGCCAGTAGCAAAGGGTGGCAATACACTCCGCTCCCTTGATACCTTCGGGATGGTTATGCGAGGGCATGGCTGTAAGACGAGCCTGTTCCTTTACGTCTTCGTAATCATCGTAGAGCCAGGCCACCGGACTCACGCGCATGGCCGATCCGTTACCGAACGAATTGTAGGGCTGCGGATCATCGCTGTTAATCCACTGGTAGAACTTCCCCCCATAGCTGCCCATGGGATGGGGATAGCGGCGGCACCACTCCAAGAGGGCGTCGCGGTAGCTCTTACCGTTCATGATGGCATCAGCAATGGCAATTGTACAAATGGTGTCGTCTGTATAACTGCATTCAGGTGTAAATAGCTTGAATCCGGGCTTGGGAGGCTCAGAGAATTCAAATCGCGACCCAATGATATCTCCGATAATGGCTCCTAACATAATAATAGGTATTTAGTAGTTTGTGGTCCAACCGGGAATCGAACCCGGATCTAATCTTTAGGAGAGACTTGTTCTATCCATTGAACTATTAGACCAGAATGTTTTGCAAAGGTAGTGCAAACCGAGCGAAAAACCAAAGAAAAACAAGCTTTTCTTTGTTTTTCCGAGTGCAGCCTACCTTCGGCGCAGTCAAAGGTAATCAAAAAAAGGAAAAGATGCCACTGAAAGAAGAAAAAAAACTGTTTTCGATAACAATAGAAAAAATTTTCACCACATAACATTTTATCTACTAAAATAAAACATTTAACTACCCCCCTATTGCAAAAAAGTCCATACCTTTGCACACGAAACACATAACTACATTACAATATATATAGTCATCTTCAGTAGATCTGAATGAATGACAAAGTCGTTAAAGTTTTGCAGGTTGAACATCAGACTCAAGTTTAGGGAAAAGCTACAGGCTGCACATGGTTGTGCAGCCTGATTTGTTTTTGGAAAATCAAGTCCTAACAAGGAGTGACTTGGGCTTCTATTTTGTTATTTGTTGTTTTTCCTTAGGAAATTGTGCTGTTTACCCTACCTGAGAGCCCGGCTTCACGTCCTTAGTCGTGGTCACCACGCTGAGGCTCTCGTCGGCATCCACGGCAGAGAGAATCATACCCTGACTCTCGATGCCCATCATCTTGCGCGGCTCAAAGTTAGCCACAAAGAGGATGCGCTTGCCGATCAGCTCCTCGGGATTCTCGTAAAAGGCAGCAATACCTGAGCAGATGGTGCGGTCGGTACCAGAGCCATCGTCGATGGTGAACTGCAACAGCTTCTTCGACTTCTTCACCTTCTGACAGTCCTTCACCAAGCCCACACGGATGTCGAGTTTCTCGAACGTCTCAAAGTCCACATTCTCCTTGATAGGAGCAGCCTTGTAGGCAGCAGCCTCATTAGCTTTCTTGGTAGCCTCTAACTTATCCAGCTGCTTCTGGATCGTCTCGTCCTCAATCTTCTCGAAGAGCAGAGAGGGCTCGCCTAACTGATGACCAGCCTTCAGCAGATCAGTGCTTCCCAACTGTTCCCATTCAAATGAATCGATATTCAACATCTTGCGCAGCTTCTTACTGCTGAACGGCAGGAATGGCTCAAAGGCAATGGCCAGGTTGGCAGTCAGCTGCAAGCAGATATTCAGGATAGTCTCGCAACGCTTCGAATCAGTCTTCCACACCTTCCACGGCTCGCACTCGGTGATATAACGGTTACCGATACGTGCCAGGTTCATGGCCTCGAACTGCGCATCGCGGAACTTGAACTGCTCCAGCAGCGTCTCCACCTTCTCTTTCACGTCCTTGAACTCCTCCAATGCCTGCTTGTCCACGTCAAGCAGTTCGCCGCAGGCAGGAACAACACCATTCCAGTATTTCTTGGTCAGCTGCAGCGCACGGTTCACAAAGTTACCATACACAGCCACCAGTTCGTTGTTATTGCGTTCCTGGAAATCCTTCCAAGTAAAGTTATTGTCTTTGGTCTCCGGAGCATTGGCGGTCAGCACATAGCGCAGCACATCCTGCTTACCCGGCATATCCACCAGGTACTCATGCAGCCACACAGCCCAGTTCTTTGAAGTAGAGATCTTGTTATTCTCAAGGTTCAGGAACTCGTTGGCGGGCACATTATCAGGCATGATGTACTTGCCGTGAGCGCGCATCATCACAGGGAAGATGATACAGTGGAACACGATATTGTCCTTACCGATGAAATGCACCAGTCTTGTGTCCTCATCCTGCCACCATTTCTCCCAGCTGCCCCATTTCTCGGGCTCACGGTCGCACAGCTCCTTGGTGTTCGACACATAGCCGATGGGCGCATCGAACCACACATAGAGCACCTTTCCGTCGGCACCCTCCACAGGAACAGGAATACCCCAGTCAAGGTCGCGTGTCATGGCGCGGGGCTGCAGATCCATGTCGAGCCAGCTCTTACACTGACCATATACGTTCGGTCGCCACTCCTTATGCTCCTCGAGAATCCACTGCTTCAGCCACTCCTGATACTCGTTCAGGGGCAGATACCAGTTCTTCGTCTCCTTCAGCACGGGAGTAGAACCCGAGATGGTCGATTTCGGATTGATGAGCTCGGTAGGAGAGAGGTCACGACCGCATTTCTCGCACTGGTCGCCATAGGCACCCTCGTTATGACAATGCGGGCACTCACCCGTCACGTAACGGTCGGCCAGGAACTGCTTCGCCTCCTCGTCGTAGAGCTGTGTAGTCGTTTCCTCCGTCAGCTTCCCCTCATCATAGAGTTTGCGGAACCATTCGGCGGCAAATTTATGATGCGTCTCCGATGTTGTTCTGCTGTAAATATCGAACGAGATGCCGAACTCCTCGAAGCTCTTCTTGATCATCTCATGGTAGCGGTCCACCACATCCTGTGGGGTGATACCCTCCTTACGGGCACGAATCGTGATGGGCACACCATGCTCATCCGAACCACCGATAAACAACACCTCGCGCTTCTTCAGTCGTAAGTAGCGCACATAGATATCTGCAGGCACATATACACCGGCCAGGTGACCGATATGCACACCACCATTGGCGTAGGGCAGTGCCGACGTCACCGTCGTTCTCTTGAATCTCTTGTTCTGTTCCATTTTTACCTATTTTGGGTGCAAAGGTACAAAGATTTTGTTAATAACCGTTACATTTCACCACCTTTTTGTTCCCTAAGATATAGATTCCTTTGGCCACTTGCCCGTTATGCAGTTCGCGTCCTTGCAGGTCGTACACAACCCCGTGGCCATTCACGAAAAAAGGAAGGGAAGGCGTGTTGGTCGTGATCTCATCGTCAGTAGGGTCGTCCGAAACCTTCAGATAAAGGATACCCCCACGAACTATAAGACTTAGGTAGCTCGAATCGATGGTGTTGCACACCAGTTTCACCTTCGACAGATCACCGTTCACGGTGCCTACATGTCCGATGGGGTAGCGACCATTACCCAGAGCTGTCCCCATTCGTAGTTCCATCACCGGTGCGATATGCTCCGGTCCGTAGTCTTCCCATGTGGCAACCCCCACCTTACTGTCGTCTATGTTCAGTGTTGAGACGTTGAGCCAGTCATGTTCGTCATCGCCCGCCCCGTTCACGTCCAGCACCACCCGGGCCCCGTAGTTCATGGTCAGCGCATCGATTCCCACGCTGCTCATTGCACCCGTTGAGGCACCCCCGATGTTCAGCGTTGCCCCGTATTCCATGGTCAGTCCGTTGTTGAAATGCCCGTCTGTGGTGTTCAGTGTGGTATGACGGTGCATCCACACAGCACTGTTTTCCATTGTGCCGTTGAAGACCACCGTACCGCCCCATATATCCGTCTTGCCCCTATGTGTATGCACCACGCTGCCCATCTGCAGCACACCATTGCCCTGCTTCACCAACCGTGTGCCGCCACTCAGTGCGCCCGATAGCGTGCAGGTGTAGGTCGTGGTGGTGATGTTATTGTTGTTGTCATGCCCCTGTACCCATGTAGGCACATTGATGGTCAGGATATCAGGCACACCCCCGCTGACAGTCAGCGACGTGTTGTCATACTCGTTGTGCAACAGATGCTGTCCGTTATAGCTGTTGGTGATGGTTGCATTGTTGCCGATCACCGTGCGACCTTCCTTTGTCAGGGGTGGTGGTGCCAAAGTGTAACCCTCCAGCTCGCCCAAGAAGTAGCTCAGGTGCGGAGGGAGGTTATATACCTGCATCTGCGTACCCATAGCCTGTCGGTATACATGGTCGGCCCATAAGGAACAGAAACCATAATCAGACTCAATGGGCGTTGCCATGACAACGATGTCCGAGCCCTCGCGCATGATGATCTCCTCACGCCAGTCGCCCAGAATATCACCGATAAAACAGGGATTGTTCTTTGAACCGTTATTGGTGATGCCGATGCCCGATGTGAACAACCGCGTATTGCCGCTGCCAGTGCCGTTGGGTCCCGACTGTTTGACGATCTTTGCCCACGAGCCCGCATCTTTGGCACCCGTCCCCGTGTATTCCTCATCCAGCAGGTCACCGTCCCAGTAGATGCGGAAATTCAGGATAGTCGCATCCAGCCAACCTGAAGAACCTGCTATCTCGTTACTTGTCACACTACTGATAACGGTACCGTTACGATTCATCATCTGACTTGACGTACCGATACATCCAGGGATGTCCGCGCGGAAATTACCCATCATGCAACGACCGTCATCCCCTTTCTTTCCACCCGTCTCAGGTGTGGAATACTTAAAATACACTTCGCCCGTTGTGCCGTTGCGGTAGTTGTTTCCCCAATACGGTTCGTTTTCCAGACAAGCAAAGATCTCCAGTCCCTTCCGATACGGGTCGAAATCACCCACCTGCTGTGCATCGCCATGACCGAAGCCCGTGGTGTGAAGGCCCTGTCCGTTATCGTCGATCACCATCGAGCCATATACAATCTCGTCGCGGCCATCCTCATCCACATCGGCAATCACGTAGTTATGAAAGCCCTGTCCAAACCACTGACTACCATTGCTGTTGCAATCCCATCTCCATTGCTGTTTCAGTTGATGGTTCTCACCCACATTGTAGGTAATCATCTTATGACGGGTATAGATGCCACGGGCAAGGAAGATGCTGGGTTTGTGTCCGTCGAGATAGGGCGCACCGAAATAGTACTTCGATGAGCGGTGCCCATAACTATCCCCCCACGCAGCGTTCAAATCTGTTTCACCGTTTTCCAATCGTTTTAGCGGGTATTCAAGCTGTTGATACATGGCCCCCGTTTCCCCATTCATGTAAAGCAGGTATTCGTTACCCGTATAGGTGTATGCCAGACTGGCAATGTTGGTGCCGTCGTCTCTGTAGTTGTACCAGTCCGGTCGGGTGTTGACAGTAGGCGATCCGATGGTGTAGTACGATGTCTTGCCATCGCTGCCATATACCCTCATGTTATCCGCACCGCGCAGCACCACCTCTGCCTTTCCGTCCTGATCCCAGTCAAAGGCCATGATATTGATCTCGGTAGAGTTTGTACTCACCATGTTCGGTCCGCAGTCGATGCGCCACATCAGCGAAGCCTCCCACGTCTGCCAGTTGATGTTATAGGCATCAATCACCACAAACTCTTTTGAGTTTCTCGGATAGATATTGTAAATAGCGTGCCCTTTGCTATCCCGCCTACCTGTATTAACACCCTCAGCATCTGCCATGTTCAGTCGTTTGACAATCATCTCCAGCTGACCGTCACCGTCAAGATCAGCAAAGGCTGCGTCGTTCGCCCAATAGTGTTCCGTCACATCCTGACCGTCACGGTCATAGACATTTGCCAATAGGATTTTCTGATACGGCTGATTATATGTATCTGATAGCATTGTCCACGGCTTTGCAGAAGCACAATTCTCCTGCTCTACTCCCTTTACAACGGCACTCACTTGGTATTGTGATGATGATGAGCCATTCCGATCAACAAAATTGGAAATCGTCAGCGGAGCATCATTGAGTTTCGTTCCGTCACGATACACATTGTAGGTTACATCATAATACTCTTCCGGGAGGATACGCCAGCTCACCAGGTTACCGTCTTGGGAACCATTCGTACCATTTCCATAATTGATACTTGCGAAATGAGGAACCACCACCAGACCGCGATCCAACTTATCTGTTTTCCGCTGCGCGGAAGCCCCAACAGCTATGATTGTTAGCGTTAAAACAAGTACAAGTATTCGTTTTTTCATTGTTGTTTTTATTATAGAGTTTCCCCTTTTGTTAGTTGAATAAGGGTTAATTGTTATGCTGCAAAGATATGAATTGTTTCTGGAAGTTCCAAGTAATTCAGCGAATATCTTGTGTTTAACAACTTGTCCCCCTCTTTGTAGAGGTGTTGTCGGTTCTCTTATGTTATTGTCCACATATCTCCAATGCCATCAGATTCAGCTGACGGCATTGCTCTGCGGTAATCTTCTTTTTCTCGTTATGGTGTTCCCATGGAGCAAGCATCAGTAGTTGTCCTCTCGCACAAGCATCGAACTGTTCGCCATAAGGCTTCGAAAGTGGCGTGAAGCCGTTCTCCATGATGACGATGGTGGGTAGAGAGGCATCGAAGGCTGCCCGCATCACACGCTTTTCGCCTGGGGAGATGGCCGGTGAAACAAGAACTGCACCCTGTTTTGCGGATTCAAGATAGCGAGTGACCTCAGTGGAAATCTCGCTATCGTTCAGTCGTCTCGATACCCTCACAACTATTCGCTGTGGGGCGGTAAGCAGACTGCGGTTGCCTATGCCGCTATAGCAGTGTGTGCCTATGTGCAGGTTAAAGAATGGCCGTAACCACTCTGGGCGAGCGCGCTTCATCAGCAAGCGGCGAGGGTTGTCATGAAGGTAGTTTTGCCATGCTGGCAGCTCATCATATGAGCGGAGTATCAGGTCGTTGTAGCCCTTGGCAAAGAGAGGGCGGTAGGGTTGGGAGTGCTTGGGCGACGGCAAAGCCGCCACTTGCTGAGAAGTATGTTGTGCCAGCCCTAGGTGTTGTGCCAGTTCCAGGTGTTGTGCCATTTCTGGGTGTTTTGCTTGTTCTGGGTGTTGCCCCTTCTCAGTCGGCAGTAGCTCTGCTGCTGCTCGTTCTTCTTTTGCTCTTTCTGCTTCTTCGAGTGCCCTCTGCGCCTTTCGGCACCCCGCTTTGAACCCCGAGATCACTTGCCCCAGATGTACTGGCAGCGGCTCCCTCACAAAGAGAATGCCATGCATGTGGTCGGGCATCATCTGAACGGCTCTTACCTCTATCTGCGGGAAATAACTATGAATGCCCAACCACTCACTCTCCACCGCTTTTCCTAGTGCCGATAGTTCGATACGTGCCTCATCATGGCTACCGCGTTCGGCAAAAGGGTTTCCAACAAGCCGACCGAAAACGGGGCGCCGCCCTTCCACTTCCAATGTAATCATATACATACGTCGCTCCGTATAGTCGTGATGGTCATCACGGCGTTTCATCGAAGCCTTTTTCTCTCCGGCGTATTTCTTTTTCGCTATCAGTTGTTCTTCTGTCACTTTCGTTGTGTGCTTTTCTGTTACAAAGATAAGATTGCTCGCCTATACCGTTTTGAAACGTTTTTAGGAACAAACAATAACTTAAAGTCCTCTCTCAGCCCAATCACCTCTATCCAGACTGCGGTAGCCGATTGCTTCGCCGATATGAATGCTCTGTACCTTCTCCGAGCCTTCAAGGTCAGCTATGGTGCGTGCCACCTTCAGAATACGACTGTAGGCTCGGGCACTGAGTTTAAGCCGTTCCATGGCCATGCGGAGCATGTTCAGGCTTTCAGCGTCAGGCTCCGCAAACTCATGAATCATCCGCTCAGTCATTTGTGCATTGCTGTGGATGCCTTTGAAGTCCTTGTATCGCACCTCTTGTATCTGTCGCGCCTTAATAACCCTTTCACGGATAGTTTCGCTGGATTCTCCAGCCTCCATCTGGGATAGCTCCGCAAAGGGAACAGCCTGGATCTCACAATGAATGTCGATACGGTCGAGTAGAGGGCCAGAAATCTTGTTCATATACCGTTGTATCTGACCTGGGGTGCATACGCAGTTGTGTGTGGGATCACCATAGTAGCCGCAAGGACATGGGTTGCTTGAGGCGACAAACATGAAAGAACAGGGATACTCGAGCGTGTATTTGGCCCGACTGATAGTGATCTTGCGGTCTTCCAACGGCTGGCGCAGTACTTCGAGGGTTGCTTTATTAAATTCAGGCAGCTCATCAAGAAATAGCACCCCATTGTGAGCCAATGAGATCTCACCTGGCTGCGGATTGTTACCTCCTCCACAGAGGGCCACTTGGGAAATGGTGTGGTGAGGCGAACGGAAGGGTCGTTGGGATATCAGACTCATGCCGCGTCCCAGCTTACCTGCCACGCTATGAATCTGGGTGGTCTCAAGACTCTCTGCTAATGATAGCGGAGGAAGAATACTTGGCAGTCGTTTGGCCATCATGGATTTTCCACTTCCAGGAGGCCCGATCATAATCAGGTTGTGTCCGCCAGCTGCCGCCACCTCCATGGCACGTTTCACATTCTCCTGTCCTCGAACATCGGCAAAATCCAGATCAAAGTGACACTGCTGCTGAAAGAACTCCTTCCGTGTGTCGATGACCGTAGGTTCATAATACTTTGAGCCGTTGAAGAATTGGATGACGTCCATCAAACTCTCCATGCCATACACGGAGATGTTGTTCACCACTGCCGCTTCACGGATGTTCTGCATAGGCACGATTAATCCCTTGAAATGCTCTGCACGAGCTCGGATGGCAACGGGCAGAGCACCCCTAATGGGCTGTAGCTTACCGTCGAGTCCCAACTCTCCGACCACCATGTATTCGTGTAGATGACCGTGTTCCACCTTGTTGTTGGCTGCCAGAATGGCGATGGCCAAGGGAAGGTCGTAGGCACTGCCCTCCTTTCTGAGATCCGCAGGAGCCATGTTTACGGTAATGTCTGCAACAGGGAATTTGTATCCTATATTCTGACAAGCTGCTGCAATACGGTCACGACTCTCCTTCACGGCACTGTCAGGCAGTCCTGTGAGATGGTAAAGCACACCTCTCGTCATGCTTACTTCGATGGTTACGGTGGTAACGTCCAAGCCGTTTACGGCTGCACAGAATGTTTTTACTAACATATTAGATTTATGATTAATGAATAGATTTCGGAGAGACTGAAGAAGAGGGGAGGTTAGGGTGAATTCTTCTTCAATAACTCCTCCAGTTTGTTGCGGATATCATTGGCATTCAGTCCGCGGGCTATAACCCTGCCGCTGGTGTCGTATATGATATTGTCGGGGATGGAGGCCAGACCGAGCTTGGCCATAAGATCGCAGTCGAACATCTTCTCGTCGCATACCGTTGACCATGTTACGGAATCGTGTTTCAGGTAGTTACGGCAGTCGCGCTTGCTGGCATCGATACAGATTCCTACAACGCCTAACTGATTGCGGGCGTCGTAGGATAGTGTGCGCAGGCGGCGGGCAATGTCCTGACTCTCGTAGTTCCATGTGGACCATACATATACTACTGATACCTTTCCGCGGAGGTTGGTATCGGAGACTCTTCGGCCGTAGATGTCAACAGCCGAGAAGGAGGGCATGGGGGCATTGAGACGGGAAACCTTCAGAATGTCAATGTCTTGTTTCAGACGGGTGATTTCCTCGTTCTTGGGCTGTGCCTTGGTGAGGATATCAGCCAGTTCAGACGCCTGGAGGTAGTCGGGTGTTACCGACTGTAGGAAATAGCGCTTGAGCAGGAAGATGCTGACAGGTGACTTGGCGTTGTCGCGGATGAACATGGCTGCAGTCTTCATCGTTTCAGGCGGTGAGGCATTGGCAACTGCTTGGCGGAACCGGTTCATGAGTTCGTTGGCCTCGGTACCTTCAACCATCATCTCCTTGAGGTGGGTAACATCACCCTTGACATGGGCGGTCTTGCCTGATTCGGCAAAGATGGGCTGTTCGGAGAAATTGGGGAACACCAGCATGATGGTGCCCTTATCCTCGCAGGGTATCTGATAGCTGAAGCGACCACCGTTGGTGTGGATGGTGTCAACGCCGTCGATCAGTCCGTCGGTGCTATATACATAGAACTCACCCTGATTCAGGTTGAGGAAACGTCCTTCGATCTTGAACTGACCGCTGGGTGCTCCACATGAAACCAGAATCAGGGCGAGTAGTATATAGCTATATCGCTTCATGAAAGGCGGCGATTATTTGCTGACGTTCAGTAACTCCAGGTCGTTGTTGGCGTATGCTGCCAGACTCGGATCGAGGTTCAGGGCCTCCTTCAGGAAACCAGAGGCGATGCTTGAACGTCCCTGACGGGCGGCAACCAGTGCCTGCAGGTACTTGGTCATGCCATCCTTGTTCTTCACGCTGTTGAGGATCACCTCAGCAGTAGCGTAGTTCTTGTTCAGCAGCTCAGCCAGACCGGCGAGGTTGCTCTCGCTGTTGGCGAGGTTCTTGGCAGCCTCTGCGTAGTTACCCTTGGCAATGTTCAGGGCACCGAGCACGGTGCTCAGACCGTTGGCGTTGGTAGCCTTACCGATATAGTTCTCTGCATTGGCGATATCACCGTTCTGCAGGGCCATCATACCGAGGTTGGCATTAGCCTCAGGAGCGTTGCTCAGTACGTTGAACACCTTGTTGATATATTCCTTGGCTGCATCGTTGTTACCCTTGTTGAACTCGAGGGCTGCGATGTTGTTCAGCGCACGGTAGTCGTTGGGATACAGCTGTGCGGTCTTCTTATAGATCTCTTCCTGCTTGTTCACATCGTCGGTAAGGGTAGCCGAATAGAGCAGCTCGTCAACGCTGAGCTGAGCCGGGTCGGCCACATACTGCTGCTGGATCTGCTCATCGCTGCGACCGATGGTCTCGTAGTTGATAATCATGCGTGAACGACGGAGCTCAGGCAGGATGCCGTCGGCCAGCTCACGATAGCCGGCAGACATATTGCGGATCTGCTGTTCGCGTTCCTGCGGATCCTTATACATAGAGAGCACGCGGAGGATGACATCCTTATCCTGGATGTTGCTGGCCTGTACGAGCTGCTGGAAACCATCCCAGTCCTCTGCGGTGTACTTGGCATTGATATCGGTGTTCACCTTGGTCTTCTTGAGCTGATCCTTCACATACTGCTCGGCCGTGTTCTGACGCTTGTTGGCCAGCTTGTCGTTGAAGTCGTATGCACCCTCGGGAGAAGCGAAGCCCAATACATCGATGTCCTTGATGGCCAGTGTCTCGCGCTCGCGGTTGATGCGCTTCAGCATCTCCACGAACTCGGTGATGGAGTTGTTCTTCAGCTCGCTCTTGCGCAGGTTAGCCTGGTTGACGAGGAATTTGATCTGTGCCTCCTGCTTGTGGGCGTTGATACGCTGGAAGGTGTCAGGAGCAATGCAGGCACCTGTTGATGTGAGCAGGTTGCGATACAACTCGGAAGTAGCGATAACACCCTCGGCCACCTTCACGGCAGGAACATTCACCTTCTTCTTTCCCACCTTGGCATCGAAGGTAAGATAGAGATCACTCTTCTGCATAGCAGGGATATAGGTGAAGATATTCTTCATGGTGTAGTTACCACCCAGCTTATACGAAATGGTCTGGTCGTTGCCCTGAACCTTTTCACCCTGGAAGGTAGCACTCTGTCCCTGTACCACATCACCGTTGCTGCAACGGAGCTCAGGAACAACTGAAACAACAGCCTTCTTCTTCAGGTATTTCTCGGGGAACATCCCGTTGATGGTAACAGGTACTTTTCCAGCTTCAGTTTCCATGGGGTTAGGAACAACGTTGAAATTGTCGGCAGAGAGAGCACCCAGCTTCGAGGAGCATGAGGTCATAGCGATCATGCCGACAGCAGAAACGAATAAAATCAGATTTTTGCGCATAATAAACAAAGATTTAAAGGTGCCGCGAGCGGGACTCGAACCCGCACAGCCATCACTGGCCAAGGGATTTTAAGTCCCTCGTGTCTACCAATTCCACCATTGCGGCATGGTTTTATGGAAAACGGTGCAAAGATAGTTGGATTTCTTCTAAAAGCCAAAATTTTTTGCACCTTTTAATATATAGGCCTAATTATTCACAGATAGAATACCATTAGGACCCGTGGTTGTGGCGTGGTAGCGATAGAGTTTCTCGCCAGGACCGCCATCGATAATGATTCCGCTGTTGTTCATGTCGTAGGTCCGTCCGCACCTGCTGCATTTGGCCTTGCCATCGGAGGTCATGGAAAGGAGGTAGCGGGGCCGACTGTCGTTCTCGTAGCAGTTGGGGCATTGGGCATCGTAGGCATAGAACACAGGCGGATCGCTCAGCAGACCGAAGCCTACAATCACTCCGCTCTCGTTGTTTACGCCAAGGATGGGGAGCCGTTGCTGTTCCACAGATGTCATGGGCTGTCGGCTGCTTTGACCATGACTGTTGGTGAAGGTGAAGTAATTGCCTGAGACGGATACGCGACAGAACGTGCCGGGTGCCATGGCGTTCATGGACACCGAAAGGGTCGCATCGAGGTGCAGACTGTTGTCGTAGACCAACCGCACACGGTGTGACGAGTACTCAAACTCACTCTCACCACAACCCCAGAGAACTAACAGGGCCAATAGCCCAATTACCCAACGTTTCACCTACTTTGAACTTTGAATATTGAACTTTGAACTTTATGAATACCACTACCGAGAAACTATCAACTTTCAACTAATCGCCTAATGGCGATTTCAATTCGTTCGAAGTGGAACTCCCCGAAGATTTGGTTCATCAGCGCCTCAATCTTATCGTTGCAGAGGTTACCGATACTTCCCTCATGGGTGTGATGTATCTGCTTGTCAGCATGGAACGTACCCGCCTCGATGTCCAGTCCTACCTTCTTGTAAGCATCGCGGAACGGCATACCGTTGGCAGCCAGCCGGTTCACTTCCTCTACCGAGAAGATCGGGTCGTAGAGCTCGTTGTCGAGGATATGCTCGTTCACCTCCATTTTGTTGATGATATAGGCCGCCATCTGCATACAGTCCTTCAGTTCGTCGAAGGCAGGCAGGAACACCTCCTTGATGATCTGCAGGTCGCGGAAGTAGCCCACCGGCAGGTTGTTCATGATGAGCATGATCTGCTGGGGCAGTCCTTGCAGCTTATTACTCTTTGCGCGAATCAGCTCGAAGACGTCGGGGTTCTTCTTATGGGGCATGATACTGCTACCCGTGGTGCATTCCTTCGGCAGTTTCACGAACGAGAAGTTCTGCGAGTTGAACAGACAGGCGTCGAAGGCCATCTTGGCAATGGTGCCGGCAATGGAAGCCAGGGCGAAGGCCACGTTGCGTTCCATTTTACCGCGCCCCATTTGTGCATACACCACGTTATAGTTCATCGAGTCGAAGCCCAACAAATCGGTCGTCATCTGTCGGTTCAGCGGGAACGACGAGCCATAGCCTGCAGCCGACCCCAACGGGTTACGGTTTGTCATGCGGTAGGCAGCCTGCAGGAACAGCATATCGTCCGTCAGACTCTCTGCATACGCCCCGAACCACAGTCCGAACGACGAGGGCATGGCGATTTGCAGATGGGTGTAACCGGGCATCAGCACATCCTTATACTGGTTGCTCTTGGCAATCAGTTCATCGAACAGGATCTTCACCTGTTCGGCTATTTCCTTCAGTTCATGACGGGTGAAGAGTTTCAGATCCACCAGTACCTGATCGTTACGCGACCGTCCGCTGTGTATCTTCTTTCCCATGTCGCCCAACTTACGGGTGAGCATCAGCTCCACCTGTGAGTGCACATCCTCGATACCATCCTCGATGACGAACTCACCGTTCTCGCACAGATGATAGATATTGCGCAACTCGTTCAACAGTTGGGGCAGCTCGTCCTTTCCTAAGAGTCCGATACTCTCCAGCATGGTGATATGCGCCATGGAACCCAGTACGTCGTACTTGGCCAGATACAGATCCATCTCGCGGTCATGTCCTACGGTGAACCGTTCAATCTCCTCGTTCACCTGATAATTCTTCTCCCAGAGTTTCATTTATTTTGAACTTTGAACTTTGATCTTTGAACTTTATGATTACCTTTGTTTCGGTGGCGCGGAGGCGCGGTGGTGCGGAGGCGCGAGATATGATTTGAGTGCAAGTGGTTTTGTATGTATTCTGTATATCAGAGGTATTCTCGTACCTCCGTACCCCCGCGCCCTCGTACTCCCGAGAAATTTATTTATTCATACTGAATACTTGCCAGCGTCTCGGCCAGCTTCTCCAGTCCTTCGTTCAGCGGACCGGATACCATGCCCTTGATGAAGGGGTTGATGTCGGCCTTGATGGTGAGCTTCATCTTGCATGTCGTCTCAGTCACAGGGAGCAGCTGCACCCATAGATTAAAAGGTATGAGCGATTGTGTTGCCTCATACTTGATGCACTTCGGCTCTTCGCGTTCCACGATATTCATGGCTACCTTTCCCACAGGCTGCACATTGATGCTCACACTGTCGGCACTGAACTCGAAATCCTTGAACTTGTCCTCCGGGAACTTTCCTTCCAGCTTACCCAGATTGGATAAGTCGCTTAACGTGGCATATACCTTCTCCTGAGGGTACTCCACGATCTTTACACTACTCTCGAATGTGCTCATCCTATTTTTCTCTACGAATTAGACAAATTAGACTAATATTAATCCGTTCTCGTACCTTCGTACTCCCGAGAAATTATTTATTCCAAGAAGCAGGATCCTTACGCCACTGCTTCAGCAGTTCCTCGTCGCTGGCGGCGATATAGCCTGTTGCCACGGCCTCGGCCACCACATGCTCGTAATCGGAGATGGTGAGGAGCTTGACGCCAGCAGCACGGAATGCCTCTTCGGCTACGGGGAAACCATAGGTGTAGCTGGCCACCATACCTACTACCTCGAAGCCTGCCTTACGCAGGGCATCGACCGCCTTCAGGGAAGAGCCGCCTGTAGAAATCAGGTCTTCTACGACGATCACCTTGGCACCTTCCGGCAGTTCACCTTCTATCTGGTTCCCCATGCCATGATCTTTCGGTTTGGGTCGTACATATACATACGGCAGATTCAGCTCGTCAGCCACCAAGGCACCCTGTGCAATAGCACCTGTAGCCACACCAGCCACGGCCTCGGCCTCAGGGAACTGCTCCAGAATCATGTGGGTGAGGGCAAGCTTCACCATCGTGCGCAGCTCAGGGTACGAGAGGGTCTTGCGGTTATCGGTATAAATAGGTGACTTCCATCCACTGGCCCAGGTAAAGGGCTCGTTGGGCTGGAGCTTTACAGCTTTCACTTCCAGGAGTTTCCTGGCAAATGCTTTCTTCAATGTATCCATAATCATATTTTTGTGCAAAGGTACGATTAAGTGAGCGAAATACAAAAGGAATATTCACTTTTCTTTGGATTTTCTCTCACTTAATCGTACCTTTGCAGACGAAACACTAATAACATAGAAAGTAAGATGAAAAAACTATTGTTCATGGCACTGTACCTTCTTGCAGCAGTGCCCGTGTTGGCACAACAGACACGTGTCAATATCCAGTACGACCCACAGCGTAACACCGAGGGCATCCTGCCCTTTAGTACGCAAGTACTCTCACCAGAGGTTCGCGACGACCATACCGTCATCTTCCGCGTAAAAGCACCCGAAGCCAAGAGCGTGCAGCTCACGGGCTCGATGTTTGTAGGACCGGAGGCGCGTAAGAGAGCTGACTTCACCAAAGGTGATGACGGTGTGTGGACCCTGACGTTAGGTCCGCTGCGCCCTGAGATCTACCTTTACTATATCATCATCGACGGTGTGCAGAACATCGATGCCAATAACGAGTTCACCGGTCATGCGGCCATGCCTTCGTTCAGTATGCTGTTTGTGCATGATGACAAACCGGCTTGGTACGACCCGAAGCCTGAGGTGCCTCACGGTAGCGTCACCACGCATTATTACTATTCCAAGGTGACCAACGGACTCCGTGATATGATGGTCTATACACCTGCCAACTACGACCCGAAGAAGAAATACCCGGTGCTCTACCTGATGGGTGGCTCGGGCGACCTTACCGAGACGTGGGTGATGCACGGACGGGCGAACTTCATTCTCGACAATATCATTGCTGAGGGAAAGGCGCGTGAGATGATTGTGTGCTTCCCCAACGACCAGATGGTGACTCGCTCGCATCCCAAACACACCGAACTGGCCTTCCCTTTGGTGGAGCGCGAGCTGATAGAGTGTGTGATCCCTTACGTGGAATCTCACTATAGTGTTATCAAGGACAAACATGCCCGTGCGCTCAGCGGACTCTCCATGGGTGGACGTATGACGCAGTATGTAGGACTGCGTAACCTCGATGTGTTCGGTTCCATGGGAATCCTCTCTGCTGCCATCGAATTGACGGAAACACCTGTTGTCAATGAGCCCGATGTGAACAACCGCATCGACTATCTCTTCATCGGCGGCGGTACCTACGAAACGGGCTTTATGGCTCGTCATGAGCGTTTGCACGAACAACTTGATAAGTTAGGTGTAAAGCATGATTTCTATGTAGGTGGCGGTGGAGCGCACGATCTCGTGACATGGCGTCATCTCCTCTATTTCCGCTTCCTGCCGAACCTGTGGAGAACCAACTATAAATGGTAAAAGGCGATTAGTCTCGTGTGTAACCCAGTGAGAGAATACTGATGGCACGAGGCTTCGCTTTCATTACCTCCTGACCGCAGGCCACAAGGGTGGCGCCAGTGGTTACTACATCGTCAATCAACAACACGTGCTTTCCAGTTAGATCTGACGGACGGAGCAACTGGAAAGCATTTTCTACATTCTCCCGTCTCGACAGGCGGTCTTTGAGGGTCTGACTGCCCGCGAAGGCTTTTCTGCAGATACTGTTGGCTACCACTGGAATATCGGTGGCGCTATGAATGCCTATGGCTATCTCCCAACTTTGGTTGTAACCGCGTTCCTTCTCTCGCTCTGGGGTAAGGGGAACGGGAACAAGTGCGTCGATACCCTCGAAGAAACCGCTTTCCTTCATCTCCTCGGCAGCCATCTTTCCTAATTGTTCACCTATCTCGGGGTGACCTTTGTATTTCAGTTGGTAGATCAACCGACTGGCTTCCGACTGTGCCTCATAGTAGAACAGGGCGGCCACCTTCTCCACGGGTATCTGTATCCAGAACGTCTTGGCCATCTCGTTGTCGAGCGGGTGATCCCAGAAGAAGGTGCGGGGCAGATGACGGTTGCACGAAGCGCAGAGCACCTCTTCCGTTACCGTCATTCGCATACCGCATACAGGACAGGCACGTGGGGAGATCAAGTCGGCTAACCGTTTGAAGAAACTAATCATCGTTGATGCACTGGTGGATAATGTCCATGGTGAAACCCCGCTGCATGGCAAAACGCATGAGCTTCTGCGTGCGCTCATAGTCGTTGACCGCCTTGATGCTTTTCGCTTTCTGTTGCAGTAGCTGACGGAGGATTTCCACATACTCCGAAGGGTCGATCTCATCCAATACCCGTTGCTGAATACCCTTATCGATATGCTTCATGTAGAGCGCCTGCTCGATTTTCCTGCGCCCCCATTTATTATAGATGATCTTGTCTTTCACGAAGGCACGGCAGTACCGCTCATCGTCGATGAACTGTTTCTCAATCAACTTCTCAACGATGCGTGCTTGATTCTTGGCAGGAATCTCCCAACGCTGCATCTTTTCTATCATCTCGCCTGTGCAATGCTCGGCTGAGGCGCAGAGGGCAGAGAGCTTGATGTATGCTTCTTCTGGTGTGATGGTCTTTTTCATCATGATGGATGCTTGTAAAATGAACCACGTGCAAAACGTTGCTTCCCGAAGGAGTCGTAGCGGAAGCGGATATCGCTGAACCCTTCTTCCTGCATCAGCTGTTCCAGCGGTTGTGCATAGAGAGGGTTGATCTCGAAATAGAGGTTACCGCCATCTTGCAGGGCTGTCTTGGCAAAACGGGTGATGGCGCGGTAGAACAGCAGGGGGTCTTCATCGGGAACGAACAGCGCCAGCGAGGGCTCATGGTCGAGCACGTTCTGTTCCATCCCTTCGCGTTCCTTGTTACATATATAGGGAGGGTTGCTCACGATTATATTGTATTTCGAGGAGTGTGGAACTTTTGGAACAGCGAGAGCCAACGAGCTCGCTTGGTTGGCCGAGTCGTGACAAAAGTCAACGGAGTTAATGAGGAGTGTGGCGCGAGATATGCTTAAGATATCCACTTTCTCGAAGAAGATATTTACTCCAATGTTTTGGGCATTCTGTTGTGCAATTCGCAGGGCTTCATCAGAGATGTCCCAGGCCGTTACCTTTGATTCAGGGAGTTCTGCGGCCAAGGTGCAGGCTATACAACCACTGCCTGTCCCAATGTCTAATATGTGGAGTGAGGAGTGTGGAGTGTGGAGTGAGGATACAATCCACTGACAAAGTTCGGCAGTTTCAGGTCGTGGGATGAGTACGCCTGGTTCCACATGGAAGCGTCTGCCGCCAAATTCGGCCACGCCCGTAATATATTGCACGGGCTCACCCTTGAGCAGTCGGTTGAGCATTGCCTTCAGTTCCTCTTCCGACAAGCTCTCCACCTTACCGCAAATAATATTGGTCATGGTCAACCCATAACGGATTTCCAGCAGGTAGCGGGCAACCGCCTTCGCCTCATGGTCGTCATAAACGGTGGTCAGCTTCTTCCACACTTCTTCGTACTTCATGATGCAAAGGTACGCATAAGTGAGAGAAGTACAAAATAAAACTTGTTTTCTTTTCCCCAACCTATCTTATATAAAGAAAAATTTGTATTTTTGCACTCGTAATAGTGGTGTTAGGATATATGACAACCATGTAACCGTTCCATCAATAGATGAAAGAAACTGACGAGAAGTACATGCGGCGTTGTTTGCAGTTGGCGGCCAACGGTAGGCAGAACGCGAAGCCGAACCCGATGGTGGGGGCGGTGATCGTGTCTGCTAACGGACGCATCCTCGGCGAGGGCTATCATGTGCGCTGTGGCGAAGGTCATGCAGAGGTGAACGCCTTTGCTTCCGTGCGGAAGGAGGAAGAGCCGCTACTGAAGGAGGCAACCATCTATGTGTCGTTGGAGCCCTGTTCGCATTATGGTAAGACACCGCCCTGTGCCGACCTGATTATTCATAAAGGTGTGCGTCGTGTGGTGGTGGGCTGTATCGATGAGTTTGCCAAGGTGCAGGGTAGGGGAATACAAAAACTTCGCGATGCGGGTATTGAAGTCACGGTGGGTGTGTTGGAGAAGGAGTGTCAGTTATTGAACCGCCGTTTCTTTACTTATCACCGTCTGCACCGACCGTATATCATCTTGAAGTGGGCGCAGACGGAAAACGGTTTCATCGATGATCATGGCAAACCTCTCACCATCTCCACGCCCTTCACCAAGATGCTGGTGCATAAGCTGCGGGCAGAAGAGGATGCCATCCTTGTGGGACGTGTGACTGATGAACGGGAGCATCCCCAGCTGACGGTACGTCATTGGGTGGGAAGAAATCCCAAGCGGTTCGTACTGACACATGCATATACCTTACCCCAACTGATGAACGAGCTCTACCAGCAAGGCATACAATCGTTGATTGTGGAAGGCGGTGCCATGACACACCGCTCGTTTATGGAACAAGGACTATGGGATGAAATTCGTGTGGAAACAGCTCCGATCAAAGTCGATGACGGCACCCCTGCTCCAATCATTCCTGCCGATGCAGTTATTACCGACTGTCAGGAATACGATGGGAATAAGATTACATGGTGGGTTAACTGCCACCGCCGTTCATAGAGTTCACCACTACCTTTCTCGTCATAACCTCTTTTCCGACAGTCACATTAACCATATACATATCCTTTGGCCATCCCGCGGTGGAGACGGTTAACGTGCGACTGGTTGAATTCTGCGTGGTCATCATTTTCCTGTCATGGCGTTGTGGATCTCCATCGTCCAAGGCTCCGGCCGAAACAATCAGAGAATATATTAAATAATGAGAATCAATTACTTACACCTTAAACGGTAGAAAAGTGGATAAAGGGTTGGACAATGTCAGAAATAAGGAGGCAAAATTAACGTATTTAACCTTTGTTTGGGAACTTCATTGGTTCGTCTGTGGATATTACTATGATTCCCTTAGTTCCGTAACTCCAAAATACTGTGAATCATTCACCCCTCTTCATCCTCAAATACCATCAATGGGTCTTCCATTAAATCCAATGCAGGTATTATCCGAATCGGACTTTTCTCTTCAGAGTACCCATATTGGTAGGCCGGCATATTAACAGTAACAAAAACCGAAGAGCAAGTGTAGGTATCATCCACGTCTTTACAAAGACTGGCAAAAGCTGTTACATGGCTCCTACACCATTCATCACGTTTAATAGGCATTTCCATGTCATCACTTGTTTTCCTATTCTCCGTAAGCACTTCATAGATAGTCCTGCTCTCATAATAGTCCTTGGTTTCTATGCAGACAATCTTCTTGCATTTCGTATCAATGAGTAACACATCTATATCGCCCAGCGGTTCTTTATTATCGAGCCGCTCACCAGGGCCAATTTCAACGCCACGGAAAGCCAATAGCGTTTCTATCCCCAAAGAGTCATAATAGTTTCTGAGATTATTCTCAAAAACGATTCCTTTCCTGCGATTAAGGTCACTCATATAATTACTCATCTTCTGAGCCTCCGCATGGACCTTTCCTTCGTCCAATCTTTCAAGCATCACATGTTCGTGCTGGTGCAATGACTTGGTGCTGTACATCACGCAGTCTCTATAACATACCCAAGGGCGTGACGATATTTGATATTTACGGTTAAACCTCTGAGAGAAACTCTCACTTGGCAGCGCACCTTCCGACATGCCATTATACATGCAGAAGGTTTTCTTAAACGGCTCTACGTCCTCTTTCGTGATAACTTTCAACAGAATCTCATCAACAAATGTCTCCCATGTAATATTCACTATTGGTTCTTCATGACCAATGGCATAATTAAGCGATTCCTCAAGCAGTTTCTTCCACTGGCTATACTCAATATGATATTCTTCTTTGAATGCATCCAAGAAGTTTTCGTCCTTTGTGTCTATATTAGGACTTTTCTGCATAGCATGAAGTTTCCGATAACTGTCAGGTCTGTACAGTTCATTTTCTCTCATATCAGAGAAATATGCCATCTGCTTGTTTATCTGTTCTTGTGGCAGTCCAACGCGACCATTAGCCAGTATTGCCAACTCTGTACCAGGTATTTTGAAAGTCAAGAAATCCAAATATATGCCGAAGGTGTACAATTCATGCATATAGGCAAATATTTTGTCTATATCAACAAGTTTTGGATCATTCTCTGAATGGAAATCATTTGCTACGATGCGCTCCAGCAAGCATTGCGTTAGATTGTTCGTTTCTGAATATTTGAACAGGTATGCTTTCTGCTCACTATAATCAGCCCCCAAATAGGTCATGACAGCATTCACCTTCTCAAATCTCATACTGGTAGAAGCTAACCAGAACAATGTTCCATGATGCAGTTCCATTAATGACTCCACAAATCTCGACGTAGCGTATTGTGACAACAAATCGTTAAGGGTTGTACCCAAAAAATCTATTATCTTCAGTGCCAAAGCTTTCGATTCTTTTAGGTCGAGTGCTTTGGGGGTACCACCCATTTTCAAATAGGCTGCAATGTCATCCAATACCCTGTCGCAGGCATTATCATTCGTAAAATATGTGGCTTGATGTCCATCATTCTCCGCCCAGTACACAATTCCCTTAGGTTCAATTAAGAGCAGTTCACCTTTACATTCTTCAAACAACACATCCGACTTTTCCTTCACAGCCTCCACGTCACACAAGCCAAACTCTAAAAGGGCTTCAATCCAAAAGTCGAAAAACAGGTAATCATATGTTTTCCCTTTAGGTTTTCTTTCAAATACCTTCCTCGGAATAGAAAACTCTAAGAAATCTTCATCCAATTGTTTCATTTTGGGATTTGTTCCATCATAGAAACTCAGCATTAGCTTTAGTTTTCTGTTCAGTAATTCTTCCCCGTACTTATAGGTAAAACCGTAAGTCCACACAACAAGACTCTTGGCTATCTCGCGTAGCCCCAACACCTCATCATTATCTCTCGTATGAAGAATCGTAGTCAGTCTCGTATTTCCATATTCACCTACAAACACTTTGGGTGAATCATTTCCTATCGGGACATAAATGGGAATCTCCTTGGGATAATCATCAAAATGACAAATCATCATTAAATGACCAGGCCCGTCCACCAAGTGTTCATCGCGCTCTGTCAGGTATTGGCACCGTATATCATATGCTAATCCCGTTTCAAAACTATAAAAGTCATAAGTCTGGTCACGGTAAAAGGTATGTTTATTGTCCCAGTAAAAGGCAAACATATCGATTTCCTGTCCTATATTGTGTCCAGAAAGACGCTTTCGTGCTTGCGAATAATAATAAAGCTCTGTAGCATTCATATGCTTTTGAGCCATCATCACTTTAAAATCATCTATCAGCAAGCTGACGTGGTCAAAATACTGATTTGATGCTTCGATATTCAGACTAAGGGAACTCTTGATATCCACATAAAGCAAATCATCATTGGGATATTGTTTTTTCGCTATATCCTTTACTTGGTTGTAATTCTTTTCATCATACTTCTGATGGGCAATTGTCACACAAACCTTGCCGCCATTATCGTAGGTAAACAGCAAATACCCTATATTTTCTTTTATCCCACCACCGCAATTATGGGTTCCGGTTTGCTTCATTGCTAAAGCCACCTCGCCCATTAGCACATCCAAATATCGGCGGTTCAGCTTTTCTTCCCCCAATCGCTCTCTCAGTATTTCTAGGCAGTGAAGATAGGCACAACTCAACAATGATGAAGGTTGTATAACCACACAATTCCCTAGTTCATCAGCATATAGAGGCGTTTTTTCTACGGGGCTATAGCCGTCCATCGTCATTTTGAATTGCTTGACAGCCTTACTCCTCGAATGATAGACTAATGTTTGTACAAACGACGGTTCGAATCCATACTTAGAAAAAAGAGTCACCAAATCTTTTTTGGGGAATGACACGATGCTCTCGTATATAGCCGTTTCTTGGTAGTTTGAACAATATAACTCCACGTGCTCCTTATCCCCCATTTCGTAACGCCCCATACCAGTCTTTTGAGCTAGTATATCAGACAATTCCAATAAGGCATAAACAGATGAAAGTGCTCCTGCCTCGACATGCTCATCCTCAGCCAATTCAAATAGTCGTGTAAGATTATATTGAAGGAAGGTGAATATCCCAGGATAAACACGATAGGACCCCTTAGGAGTATGCACAAGATCTACAAACATGTATTCCTGTGGATCCTCATACATGTCATGGCTATAGTTCTTTTCAATTTCCTTCTGAAATGTAGGAATATGAAGATGTTTACGACCACCTTTGCCACCTAATATTTCATATAACAACATCGATAGTCTCAGAATATTTGAAGAATTCTGAGGAAAAAGATGTAGACAAGAAAGGTATCTAATCATTTCATCTTTTCGATATTTACTCAAAAAACTTAAGTCATTTTGAAACATAATCTATTATGAACCACCGGGACAGTACCGTCCCCCCGTTCCTGCTATGCTCATATAATCAGTACGCTTATTTTATTTATCCAACCATTCTTCTTGTAAATCATTCAAGTTTACCTCGTAAGGCAGATGATTCCTCACTACAAACATTGTATGATTGGCTTGATTCTCCCTCCCGGAATAATCATTTATGATTTTCAATCCTTTGCTTGCAAGGAAACTATAATTCAAGAATTGTTCTGGTGCAGTAAGTATCCGTGCTCGCCAGAAGGAGGCTATGAACTCATTGATGACACCCTTCACGTCCTTCCCAGCCACCTTTACTAAGTCGCTCTCAAGCCTTACGATTACAGCCATTATCAGTTTAAAGGCATGATAAGAATTCACATAAAGCGATGTTATAAGATAGGCACAAAGATACACTGGATAATACTTATTCATATCCAGTTTGTGCACTTCATTTATATAATCATTATCATAACGCTCGCGCTCAAATACAGCTATTACCTCATTTACTACTTCCTCGCTAACAACTGGTTTATACCGTTGCAATATATCATGTATCTTTACCAACCCGGTTTTGTCACCGACAAGAGCCATACGCAAGGCTAAAAACAGAACAGGAGTGATAACATATTCAACGAACTCGGAGTCTGCACTCTCCCGTTTCATCTCTGGATGCGTCTCAAATGTCTTTGTCTGAGACAAAGTGGAAATGTCTGCTATCTGCGCCACCGCATCAAAGTCCTGTTCTTTCAGGAACACAGGCACCAAAAGAGTGGCAATAAAATGAATCTCCTTTGTTTCCCCTCTTCTCCTAATGGATTCCAGCACTCTATATGCCCAATCAGTTTTCATCTTTTCCATCTTTAATGCATCACAAATCTGGTACATCAGATAGCTAGAAGTAAAGATTCTGTCCTCAGAATAAAGACTATCCAAGGCTTGCGCATCCTGCTCAGTAAACATACCGCGGTACGACCTCGCCTGCCCATCTGGAATCTCTCTCACACCTAATTCGTCAAGATAGTTCACTAACAGGCAGTCGCAAAGGCAAAGATATGTCTTGGCAAAAGGCGATTTTAATCCTTCTTCACTTGACACATACTTGACACACTCTGAGACCAGCTCCACAGATCGTACCTTTTCGCCAGCATTCCAATACATCAGCGACAACTCGCCCAAACATTGGTAATACTCATATATTGTACTTGAATGCCCAGGCTTTTGGACATAGTCAATAACTTTCTTCAACTGAGCGATGCCTTCATTCACATCCGTCTCGCTCATCACATACGCCTTTATCTGGCCCAAATGAAGATGGATATTTGGTATTACTTCACCATACTCTGCCGTCTGCATGGCTTCGATAAACGGCAATGTCTCTTTGTTTTCTACATCTTTATTCGAATAGATTGAGTATGCCATTGAGCCATTTAATAGCACTTTCGCCAAGGGATATTCTTCAAACTGAGTATAATAGTTGCCATATACCCTTCTTGTATCCTCGTAGCGTCCTGCTTTAGTGAATGTCTCCATCATCTCAAACAGGGCAGAAATTGCTATTTCCGGACATCTATACTCAATTGATTTAGCCAATATATGCTGTAAACCCGCTATGATATCTCCCTGTTCCCAACTTTTCCACTCTCTATTCACTAACTGGTATCCTGTCAAGTAGCAATGCTCACAAATATCACTGTCCGAGTGGTTATACTCAAAAGGTTTAGCTGCAAAATCTTTCAGCCAGGTCTCAAACTCTTCTATCTTTGTGAAGCGGAGTGGCAAAAACCAGATGCTCTTTTTGTACAGTTCATCCATCTCGTCCAGTTCATCCACACCCTTGCTATTCTTATTACGTTTTTCGATAGACAGGTTGTGATATTTCAAGCCAGCTTGAATTCTGTCCTCCGACCAGCACAAAACGCTCAGTACACTATAATAGGCAGCAGTCAGTTCACTTTCCGCCGCGCCTTCAATTATCCTGCAAAGATCATTCAGTATGTAATTTCTCTTGCTAGAAGACAGGTCCTTCAGTATCGTAAGTTGCTGAACTCTGATAGCAATTCGCAAATTCTCAGTCATCTGAATGGGCAGTGGGACATCCACCCACATAGAAGGCAGAATAGTCAGTTTGGGTAAATCTTCTTTCCTGATTTTCTCCAAAGCCCGCATATACATCAGTCCTGCTTCATCATACCGTTCTGCATTCTGCGCATAGAGTATGTAGTGAAGCACATCCAATTCATTAAGGGGCTCAGTCTTAATCATTATTCTGGATGCCAATAGCCAGTTACAACTCCTATAGCATTCATTATCCATATCAGGAGTCCATGCCTTATCATAAAGAGGTGTCACTTTATAGAGTCCGCTTTCTTCCGTCACCCATCCTGGTGTCAGAGACATCAGCTTACTCCTTGGTTCCGCAATCTGCGGACTGACCGAAGCCAAAGCCTTCACATCATCCTCTGAAAAGACTGTTTTCACCAGCATCAGACGGTTCAGCAGACTTCTGGTATCAGAATCAGGAATCATCCTTTGCATCAACTCTGCCAACGAGCGAGAGAGTTTATGATCAAAAGAATAGTTCAGCATCTGTCCAAACACCTTCTCATCTATCACCCAGTTACAGGAAGAAAGATATGTACATAGTGCTCTTACCAATACTGGATGTCCGTAACTGTGTGCCCAAATAAACTTGCTGAAGTCTTGTCTTGGCGAATAGGTCTCTATCAGTTCCTTGGTTTCTACTTCTGTCAACAACGGGACTTCCACCTGTGCCACACGGCTCATATCCACCAAAGTCATATTCTCATCTATAGGAGCGTCTGTAGTGACGACTGGCTTTTTTCCTTCTTGTAATTCTTGATAACAGAGCCGTATTACTTCATTGAGATGACCTGATGGCACATCCGTACAAACAAAACCATCTTTGACATTGCTGAGCACCAGCTCTGACAAAGTTCGTTTCCCTGTTTTCACACTCCCGAACAACACAAGCACCTTTCCTTCGTTACAATGCTGAACACATTGCTGCACCAGTGCTTCGCGTTTCACAATATGCAGATTATTCATATCAGCATTCCGCAAGACTGATAGAGAGGATGGAATGACCGACACCTGTTTCAATTCAGGTGAAGCCTGCACATTCTTGACAATTATGTCAAGTTTATCATTGATAGCGGTCAGGCTTTGTTTTGTTTCTTTTCTTGCACCTGACAGTTGTTCTAATATAGTTTTCTGGTCGTTCTCTATTTGCTTCAGACTGGCAGCTGACATTCTTAGCAGCTTGAATTGCGTCCAAACCTTCAGTCGAGTATCCTTGCAAACTTCTTCTTCAAACAATTCCAGTAATTTCTTGTATTGTCCTTTCTGCGGGTCAAAATCCGGGGCCGCCTTAAATTCTTCTTTAAGTGCCTCCAGATAATGATCGTATTCCCTCCTTGCTTCGTTCCCTGCATATTCGGGGTCTGCATAAAACCTGCTGATAGCCCTCTCAAAAGCATTCCTATACCTTTTCTCCATCGACTTCTTGTCTGCAAGAAAAGACACGCTTTCCTTCCCCGACTCAAAAATTGCCGTGGCAATCAGGCTCTGAAGGACAGGTGCTAAAAACAATGAAATAGAGGCTATCATGCGTATTTCTCCATCAACTGGTTTATATTGTACTGTGTCTCAACACTGGCTATATAATGAAAAAACAAAGGATTATTGTCAAGTGACCTTTTCAGCACTTTGTTCAGAAGTCTATAACGTTGCATTTGCTGTTTATCGAATTTTTCTATGTCAGCAACAATCTCATTTAATGTCCTGTCTACAAAGATGAAATATTTTCTCAATATTGAGACCACATAATCACATACTTGAATCATTGGGTTGGTTGCAGAATCAGAAAAACTATAGTTATTAAGCTTCGTACCATTTACTTCAATTGTGTCTTCCGTCAACAGTTTTTCGACCTGTTTCTCAGTATCAAAAACCAAAGTCCTATTTGGATAAGAATATATTTCAGCAGAGTAGAATTGTACAAACATTTTCACCCATTCATCTGGGGTCTCATCCTGTATGAATGTGAGTTCATCTTTCTTCTTTGCTTCATTAATCTTCTTCACCAGAATACTCGCCATCATTTTATCGTGTGGATTTGGCACTGTTCCAATGAACTTTAAAACCTTTGCTTCCAAACCGTCTAAAAATACTTTTTTATCTTTGTCTTTAATATCAGGATAGCGATACTTCCCAAACAGTTTAACGGTTTCCTCCGGTGATGACTTCAATATTCTGTAAAGAATCGCTTTTAGATTATGCGCCAACATAACATCATCACAGATGGAATCTATCACATCCACGAAGGCATAATACCACACCTGAACCATGATGAAATGCACATTCCACCTCTTGCCTTCAACCAAGTCAAACGTCCTCTGAAAGGCATCCTTACGCAGAATTTCTACAAAAGAGCCTCTCAAATCTTTCGTTGATTTCAGCTCCCGTCCTGGCTCTTTACCTAATGCAGTATGAAGTTCATCATCCGAAACAATATCCTCTGCCTGTACACCACCCAAAACAAAACAGGCATTTTCTGAGGCATTAACACGCTTTTCTGGCAATAGCACTAAATGCTTCACGTTGTCCGTCTCATCGTAATACCAAGTTTCCTTTTTATCGTATTGTTCTTCTGATACTCCCTGAGCCAAGGCCATCAGCCTGTTCAATTGATATACTCTGCTGTAATCCATTTCATTCCAATCCTTTTATTCCACATACCAATCCGGCTTCACCCATTCAGGGAACAATCTCTGCCTCGTTTCCCTTAGTTTTGCCAAATAATAATCATAGAAATCCTTGTAAAAATTGAAGGGTTTTAGAGCCATGTCTTCTGCGATAGAATAACCTCCATACACCATGAGCCATAATCTCAGCGCACTACCAACATAACCCCACAGTACATCTATCTCCGGGACGTCCATTCGCTTCATCAGCAAATCAATTCTGATGTCCATATGTGGATGACTACCACCACCACTTACACTGTCTGGCCCCATGAAAAGCAAGGCACACAACAGGTTGGCAATGCCAACTTTGTTTGTATAGCCATCATCTGCACCAAACGTCTCAGCCAACCAATCAAGAGCCAACTCATCAGCAGCTATTTCATCCTTTACCATTTGATCTGCGTTGCTCACAGTCTGTGTATGTCCTAAATAGCTATGAGCCAATTCGTGTGCGAAAATGAACCCCACCCCGCTTATCATCAAAGCATTTGCCTTTCCAATTTCATCTCTAAAAGCCTGCGGGTCACAAATATTGGGTATTTCAAAGAATATTTCCTTTCTCCATTGTTTCTCCAGGAGTCTTCTCGCCCTGAAAAAAGAATCGCCTGCAAATTCTACTGCAGCCTTGTTTGCTTTATAGCCATGAATATTACACCCCATTGCATTCATCATCGGTATTTGAACCACATTGTCGAATACCGTACTGATGTAAAGACCGACAGCCCATAGAAACTGACAGAAAGTCAACGAAATAATTATTTCATACTTCCCATTTTTCTTTATAATTTCCCCAGGTGTCAGACAACCGTTATTCTCTTCCAAAAACAGGATGTTCTTTGAAAGGTCATTTGTGTTTACCTCTGTATTTGCAGCATCCCAAACGCCTTCAATGTTTAGGACATGTTGAATACTCAAATCACGCAAAGCCTGTACAGGCAAATACAAACCAGAGTAGTCAAACAATGAGTGTTCTATAGGATACGCCATACCATCATCGCTTAATAAGGACATTCCATTCTGTTTGTGCGACTTATACTAAAACTAGCATCAAGGTTGAAACAACCATTCACCGTGAACCGTTAACCTTGAACCATGAACCATACTTAGACCATGAACCATTCACCTTCAACCATTAATCATAAAAAGGGCATAGCCTTACATCAGCACGTCAGGGCATATTTCATCGCCTCTTCCACAAAATTGTAAACTTCACCAATCACCCCTTGATGCTGATTTAGAACCTGCTGTAAATGCACATGGTTCTGTATTATCTGGTTTAGTGTCATTCCATATATATATAGAATAACATCATTACCCAGTCTAATACTGACTGTACATCCACGAGCAGTAAAATTATGTAGTTCAATTCTTGCAGGATTCACATTAGCATCTACAGGTTCCAACCTTAGTAAAACAAAATCCGGTCTATTATTCAGGTCATTATCGACATACATGCCGTTGCAAGAACCATTAAAAGACACATATCTTGACCTATAAAGCTCATGGAGTTTATCTTTCAACTTCTTTTTGTTTACTACGGTATTCAAAAGACTAAGAGTAAACTCTCTATATTCTTTTGCATACACCTCACTTTGTAACTCCTCTATAGTTGACACCTGATACCTTTCATAGCCTTCAATCCTGTTTGGCGACGGCTTTAGGTAAAAGAAGTTCTGCCCGTCAGCCAATAATTCCAGACACCATTCCGATGGATAATATTGCTTGCTATAAACTATTTCTTGCTGCCCAATTGACAGGAACCTTGGACTCCCATGGTCTGCCGTAAACCCGGCCATTACCAGCACAGCATCTGTTATTGGTATAGCCATTAAGTGGCATCCTGCCTGCCCCAGCGTAAAGAAGTTGTTACCATTCGTAGTAACTACAGTCTGATCCATATTATTCACATTAGGATTCATTACTTTTACAAATCCAATGCTTTTATTAGTCAGCGTCTCTATTAATTCAGAATAGTACTGCATATGATTCATTTTTAAATTCCATGTTTATACCTTCTCAAAATGCACATAGAACTTAAGTGTCTTACCCTTCTCTATTGTAAAATACTCATAAAGGGCTCTTGGTACGGGCACAAACATCGAGTTCTTAGTGATGATTGTTGTACTCACAAGCGTTTCTCCGCCAGTATTCCGCTCGCCTAATTGGTCTGTCAGAGCCATTTCATAGTAGATGGAAGTCTTGTTATTTTGGTCTGTGAAGATGTATATTATTCTATGGGTACTCCATATCACTTTCGTACTATGAGCCAGCGACATAAACGAACGATGTTCCCTGTTATAATTGGGCGACACAGCCAAGAATAGTTTATGTCCATGCAAGGTAGCCAGTTCCTCCTTGGCTATCAGTATCTTCTTACTTGTATGTTCATCAAGTTCCAGGATAGGCGGCTGGGGCACATACAGAAATTGTTCTTCCTGTATTATAGTGGTCTTGGCAGGCTGTTCTACATTGTCTGCGGCTGATTTTACGATACTTCCCACGTCACCAATTTGGTTATCGCGAACCACTTCTTCATGATTTTCCTGTCTGGCTTTACGTGCCCGTATAATAAATTCATCACCCGTAATTTCTCCATTATCCAGTTTTCTCAGCGCCTCACGCAACTCACTCACATCAGAATACTCATAACTCAATTCTTCCCTGCGTCGTTCCAATGCTTCATTAATATAAGCCGCACGCTCTTTCTGGTCTTTCGGGATATATTCCATAAACTGATTATACAGCACCACTCTCACAAAGTCCTTTATCAACGACTTATAAAGGCTGTAGTTCTCTCTGTTATTCAGCAAGTTCTTTATCTCCTCATACTCTCTAGCAATGTTGATGGTAAACGAACCTTTGTCATTCGGTTCTACCTTCACATTAACTTCCATCGTTATTTCAGCTAGCACCACCTTTACATCTTGGATAATATAGTCATCCTCTATCACTCGTTTTATATCATCCACTAACAAGAACTCTGCCGACGACAGCACGTTATCATCTATGGGTGTCACCCTTATCTCATCCTTCTTCTCTTCAAGCCCCTTAGCCCTGAGATACTTCAACTGTATAGAGCGTCTTGGTTGCTCTTGTGAGGGAAACAGAATTTTGACACCAGAACTTACCAACGACCTTCTCGTACTTTGGTTACTACCTGGATAAAATGCATAATCCTGACTATTGACTGTACTCAGTAGAATATCACTCTCTCCAAAACCGATAGTAATCTTTTGAGCCAGTTCAAGCGAGAAATGATTATTAAGATAGACCAAGAAATCTCTATAGGTATCTGCTATTTCATATCGCGACACAACTTTTGCCCACTCCGTTTCTACGGCAAACAATATCTGCTGTAAGTACTGGTTGGATTGTCTGGAAACGGTCTCTCTTCCTGCTGTTGGCTCTAAAAAAGAGAAGTCTGCCACACCGCCAAAGTAAAACTCCGAAGCCAACCCTACGCGCGAAATACCAAACCCATTGTTCAACCCAAAAATCTCATTCTCATCCTTATTCAAAAACAGCCTACCTCTCACTGACTCATAGTTATACACAATATTTGTAACCAATATTTCGGGTTTCAGTGGCTGATATTTCAGGAAACTGATGTCATAATGGAATCTAACCACACCATCTTTCACATCACCTTCCAGTGATTCAGAATTTGGTCGCGCCCTGTTCACAAACAGTTGTTTCTGTTTGATGGTTCTTCCATTGATAGTCACAGGTATCGGTATAAACTGTACATATTTCGTTATGTACGCTTCAACCTGTTCTTCGGTGATGGTAATACCCGGCATCAAAATTGCTGAGATTTTTGTACCATAACTGCCAGTATTATCTTCCTGAATAGTCAGTGGGAACTGCGTTCCAGACATTTTGTCACGTTCAGCCACGCACAAGTAGCGGGTGTTGGTCCCGATCCTCATCGTATTAACCTCCAAACGGGAACATACACCAAAGTTTGCCAACGCGCCGATTCCAAAGTGCCCTACCACTCCTGCCTTTCTCGATTCTGGGTTATTCTTACCGCTATGACCGGCAGTCCAGTAGTTCTCCTGCAATCCCTGCTCATCCATACCGATGCCGTTATCAATGATAGTAATATGGTCGCCCACCACCTCTATCTTGACAATGCCGTCCTTGAATGCTGCCTCTTTATCCATACGCTCCAAAATAGCATCGTATGCGTTTTGCACATTCTCGCGAAGCATTGCCAAAGGAGTATCATACAACTGTACACCCAAAAGGTGTACCATCGCATCTGCATCAAACTTCAGTCCTAGATATTTCTCAGCCATATTTTTTATAGTCTTTCGTACATTTCTTTTACAATAGAATCATCAAGCATAGCCTTCAACCGCTCATCATCCTTCAAGCGTCGCTTTACTTCCGTGTCGTTCTCACGTTCAGCACATGCCATAAGCAGCATATAATCATTCTTTGTCTCTGGTTGCAGATTATCTAGCAAGAAACGATTATCTTTTATTCCCCTAATCACCTCAGCCCTGATGCTCTGGTATATGCTACCCGTCATTGCAATGCACTTAAGTTGATTATATGCGTTCTTGTAGTCGCCACTCTCTTGCGCTGTCCGTAATATACTGGCAAGCAATTCTCTTTCATCAAGTTTCTTCAGTTTTACACTTGTCTTGATGCTTGCCGTCGGACTTATTGGTTTGGGATGCCATATAGGCAGTTTGCTTTCCACATTATGATTATTATCCTCGCGTACATGTATCTCTATCTTTGCCTCTCCGTTCTCCGAAGCTACCTCTATCACATTATATTGCCGTTTATAGCCGTCGGGCAGTTCTTTCTTACCGCCGAACAAGGTTCCAGAACTAATCAGCAGCACTCGTTGATTGTCGGCAGACTCACCCAAAGCCAAATCACCACCATAAAACTCAGCTATCTGGCTGATATGCTGGTGTCCAAACAATCCAATTTGGATATAGCTATGGCTCATTTTATTGATAACCTCTCTATCCAAATAGTTGGTTTCTCGCGGTGCACCATAGAAATGATGATGCCAGATAGCAATATTCAAGAATCCTTGGTTATATGTAGTCCTTAACTTTGGTGTCACGCTCACTATAGCATCATCGTCAATATCCGCTGTATCATTCAAATGGTCCAGACGTTTGCAACTATTAAACAGGGCAAATGTCACCTTATCATCTGCATAAGAATAGCATTCTGCAGAAGATATTGGATCTTCAGGATAGGTTCTCACGCCCTCATAGAAATCATTATAAAACTCACGAAATAAGTCAAACCGTTTGTTATACTCTTCTGCGTTCGATATTTTATAGAAAGATAGTTCCTTCCAGTTCCATCTTATTTCCGGATGCCCCTTCCAGTACAAGTCGAGATTCTGTTCATTATTAGCGTCAGCTTCCGACACCATGCTATTTCTTGAGTGCGGGAAACTCATATCATGATTACCTGGCACTATCAGAATCCTTTGCTTATTATGCTCCAAGAACTCGTCAACAATGCTTGTCAGGAAAGCTTTTGTTTCAGCATACTGAGCGCGAATCTCCTCGGCAGTATCTCCACCGTGGATTAGATCACCGCTCACCACCACATATTTTGGATTGGGAACACCGGCAGCCATATAGGCATCCCTATCTGTCAGCAATGACTGTAGCAATGCTTCATAGTTAGTTCCATCCAACTTATGCAGATCAGAAATATGTAGTATAGTAAACTTATTCATTTTACTCTAACAACTTGCTCCACTAATTCATACTTTCTTATCAATCTATCTTCGCAGTACTTGCTTAGATTCTATATCTTCTCGGCCTTCCATTTTAACCATAAAAGGGCACAGTCTCATCAGCCCCTCCCCTTCAACAATCTCTATCCTATCATCTTCATAAATCCATTATTCCGTACCTCCACCCTGTGGTTCCTTCCCCACCTCGGCACAAACTCTAAACATACCCCATATTATCTATAAGCACACCCGCTCAGAGCAAGCTGTACTCCTATATTCTTTCTCATACTTTTCAATATGCTTCTTCCCTATCTCTACCAACCCTTTCAATTCTTCTGCAGCACCTATTCCCGCTTTAAGCAAGGCAATATTGCAATAACCAATTTCCGCATTGAATTTATCCAGTAAGAATTGTTCGATAGGACTTATCAACTTGCCCTTTGTTCGTATCTCACTATTCAATTGAGCCAAACGTTCACTATAGTAGCATTTCACATCTCCAATCGTAACCACATCATTTACCTTAGAACCAAGAAGATACACTCCAACAGCAGCCTTAACAAAATCGTTCTTCACTAAGTCTTTGGCTTTAGATACGATGTCTTCAGCCGACAATTCTGTCAGTTTCTTACATGATGGCAAATCTTTGATAGGTACCATTGTTCTTGCGATATCCTTTAGCTCACAAAGCATATCCACGATATCAAGCGTTGCAATTCTTATATCCAAATCATCTTTGGTTTGATATGCTTTTACCTTATTCACACAACGTTGCATGCCCAACATTGACGTTTCAAAGCAATCTTCGAAAACGGTGATTGTATCATGACAATAATTTCTAAACAGAGCTCTTTGCTGGATATAGTCAACACCATTCCGGCTGTTATACTTTTCACACAATTTCGATATTTGGGTCTCAATATAACCGATTTCTTTTACGCCAACAAATATTTCGTTCATTTTAGCCATTTCCACGTCTATAACCCATAACCATCTAACCAATCTCCTTCAGCATCCCCGCCGGCACATACGCTATCGCCACGCTGGCAATCCCTTCCAACTCAACAACTACACGTTTGCACCTCTTCACTCTTCTTATCACGCCTACCACACCTTCGAACGCGCCGCCCATAATCTCCACGCACTTGCCTTCCTTCCCCACAACCGTCTCGTTGTCCAGAAATATCACGCTGTCGTCAGTCCGCGAAGCCACCCGCATAAAATTCTCCATCTCCCTATCCGCCACTGTCATAATGGTGTGTTCACCAGTGGCCGTATGGTCCATCATATACCTCAGCGGCTCCAATACCTCGTTCCTCCTCTTCAGCTTGCTCATCCTCTCCTGCGTCGAACGCACGAAAATAAGGTTACTGATAGCTGGCACCAACACCCTCCGCAGTTCCGTATCCCCGCCATTCTGCGATTCCACCACCTTATACCTCATCGGCACAAAGTTCTCGATTCCCAGCCGGTCCAGTTCCACCTTCACCTTCATCTCCCGATGATACGTCACCCTCATCGGAAACCACGTCTTGGGGTCACCACACATCGTTGTGTCGCGTCCCAAGCTATCATTCATATCTTTTGTCGTCATCATATCACTCTGGTCTTCAGTCGCTTTATGACTTCAACATCGTACCTTACAAGGCCCAAAGATAGTGAAATATTTCCATTTTTCTCCAATTTTATGCTTTTTTTTAACATAATCTCTCATGCCACCCTTTTCCGCCACCATCAAACTGACCTCAACTGAAAAAGTGACAACCTTTTTCAGTTGAGGTCAGTTTTGTCAACCATAATGATGATATTTGGGATACAAAGATACGAAGAAAATATGTAAAACGCGATATTTTACATAAAAACATAGCAGTAGAATACGATATTTTACAAGAAATGGCGTTTCAGAACGCGATATTTTACATAAAACGCTGCAATTTGTAGTTTTGTCGGGAATGACATCTAACCCTCGAGAAACCCTTAATGCTATCACACAAGTACATCCGGAATCTGTCATGACTAAAGCTGCATGATATAGGTGGTACAGAAAGGTACAACAAAACAACAGCAGCTATAGCACAAATGAAGTCATAGTTGCTGTTGTTACATTATATAGGTTCAATTATATGTATTTTATCGAGTGCTTACCAATAGAATCAATATAACTAACATTCTCAAAGTCTTTTATGTTCAGGCTTCAAACTGCCAGCATTATACAGTTTCTTGTTGTGGTGTATGAAATGAAACATTAGTTTCTCTTCCAGATAGTATTTAGATGGCTTACGGTGCTCCTTCACCATAAACCCTACCACCTCCTTATACCGTATCATCCACCGTTCATCCTGTGTCATGTCCTTTCAACCTAAGAATATCAATACAAACAGTGCACCTCATACTTTACACCGTCAAATGTATAATAACGCCTAAAGTTTGTAAGTCTGAGAAACTCCTCAAAGTTTGTCTGATCTACCTCCAACCCATAGCGTAAAAGACGGCTCTTATATTGGCACAATTCCTTAAAAGTTCTCTTATCCTGAAGTTTATCCATACTTGAAAACACAGCAGGGTTCACGTAGAAACAATTCTTTACCTTGAAGCCAATTATAAAGTGCGGCAGGAAGCCACACCTTAAGGTTACCTCCTTCTGTTCTGGATAAACAGAAGTATCACAATATGGCATACCTAACTGCTTCACAACCGACTCATTTTCGGCGACCACATAGTCAATAGTTCTATATTCCTGACGATTTACGCCCGCTGGTTCTTTAGGTACCCATCCATATATACACACATCATCAGTAAATACTTGGGCGACATCTGCATTTGTGGTAGCTGACACGAAACTTGAAGCCTTTTTATAGCCATAACTATTGATAGTGTGAGCTATAGCTAAATAATACAGGTTAACGGCACGGCGTTCTTCTGATTTCAACTTTGCATACTTTTCCTCAATGTCAACAGTATTCTCTAAAGCACCACAAAAATCAATGTTTCTATCATAGAAGTCCCTCATTATGAAAGACCTGCCAGTATTGCCTCTACAGCCCTCATTGATATACCGTTTTAGGGCTTTGCATATCTTTCTGAAATTCTCTGGGGTAATATCATCTGGATTCAAGAACTCCTTATTATTCCAGCACAATCTACCCTTCTCACCTATCATAAACAAGCATTTGGCCAGCATTGTTGGATTCTGGGTGTTTGTACCGTACTGGCTCCTCAGATTATCATCAGATTCCCCCCGCAAAATGAATGTTGATAAAGTAGAACCCGCCATCATATTATATAGCCCCCATAACTTCATCAACTCGTCTTGTGATAAAGCTCTGCCATCATCATTAAGCAATTTACAACCGCTCATAACAAAATATATGGGTCTATAGAATCTCATTCTTCCAATTCTTTCTATATCATTTCACTTTATAAGTAGAAATCTCTGCTGCTAATTTTAACACATCTATTCGGAAATGACGCATACCAGTAATTTCTAATCTTTTATAAATTGCCCACCATTCATTCCAGTGAAGCATATTAATTGTTTCTTTTCCTTTGACAGTACAATTGTTAATATCAATCATTGTCCTTTCCTCATCCATATATTTAATATGATCGTCTGGATTATCAAAATAAGAATGTACTATTGTGAACTGGTTTGCATCGTATGCAACTAAATTAGCCGGTTCAACAATTGTCTTATTCTGTCCCTTATTTACGGGAGCGTTACAACATGTGCATGAAGACACAAGATTATAAGGTTCAAACGTAAACGCTCCATAATGCTTCTTTGGTGCAATATGTTCTATGTCAACATCACCTTTTGCCAACACCTTTTCACAATATGCGCATCTTCCACCTTGCGCAATAATTGTATGCTCGCTGATATGATGTTTTATCGCAATGGTCTCAGGCGCAGAGTCATTCCACCCATTCTTTCCTTTAGGTTTTAGGTTGGCTTCGATATGCGCTTTCTCTGCATCAGTATACCTTACAGGGTCATTGAGCTTTAACATAATCAACGGCAATTTTAATAAGATGCTTCAAAGGGTCTTCTGGGGCTAATTGATAAAGAGAAAGTTCATTGACTAAGTCTTTGATTGCATCAACATCTTTATCCCTCTTGCTTATCCTGTCATATAACTCGGCTACTTTCTTCTCAAACACATAGTTCCTTGTATTTCTCACATGGAACACCCTATACAGAATGTCATCGACAGACCAACAGAAAGTATTCACACCTTCAGCGATATTACGAAGCCCCGTTTCACTTCTGTCCAACGCAATAATATCTGATGTGTGTGGCTCCAAATCAGATAGCATGAAATGAGAATGGGTCGCTATAACGAAATGGCAGTTGTAATAATGCTCAAAAATCTTTTTCAGCCACCCTATATAGTTAATTTGCCAGTTGGGATGGGCACTATTCTCTGGTTCATCTATTAAAACAATGCTGCCCGGTTGTATCTCACTCATGATACTCACCATCTGGCAGAACAAACTCCACTCACCAGAACTACTCTGATCAAATAAGAAGTCGCTGTCCTTATATACCTTTAAACTAGGATACGAAACTAAATCTAATGCAGAAAGGATTTTCAAAGCATTCCTATCCTCATGCACATTACACTCTTCATCAAGCAAATCATAGTATAGAGTTTCCTTTTTCGTAAAGGCTTTATTATTGCGTATTGTCTGATAGAAGTGAGCTATTTCATCCAACTGTTCTATTTGCTCATATTTAATCTTCTCATAATTCTGAGTGCCCCATAGCAATGTTGTTCTCTTTTTAAAAGTTTCTGACTGTTCTTCGAAAATTTGTTGGATCTTTACCCGATCAATTCCTTCTTTTAGAAAAATGTTCTTATACCTCAGTGAATATGTCAACTCTAATCTCGGCTGTAAACCCAAATGATGTAATAAGTCTTTCAGTTGTCTTCTAAAACCAACCTCCGCATCAAGGCTGTTGAGCAGACTTTCAACAGTCTTTCTAACCATTGTTCGTGTCCCGGTAGAACTTGGGCTCTTTTCATTTCTCATGCCCTTATAACGGTACATGTCCGTGCTCTTGGCAACAAATTTATCGTTAATCGTTGTAGAAGAAACAATAACTCGCAATGGTAACTCCATCATGCCAATATTCACTCTCTCACCTGCTTTTTTAAAAAGTAAACTTGTATACTTTGATCTTCCCGCAGGATTGTAGTCAGCAAAGTTAGAGAATTCATATTCTACCCATTTTGCACAATACTTAATCTTGAAGTAATAAGATGGAACTTCTTGGTCTTTCCCACTGTATCTATTTTCCAAAAAGCAAAAAATCTCAGCGATAACATTAAGCAAATGACTTTTCCCGATGCCATTCGCACCAATAATTACAGACGTATGAATTCCCTGCGGCACACCATCATACTGACAAAAGTCAATACTAAGGTTGCCTAATATTGGATGCTCAAGAACCATCAAAGACCTCAACCTGAACAACATTTTGTAATTTTCGCTAATTGGTCCCATATTTAAATCACTATCACCCCAGCCTCTTCGAATTCGTTCTAAACACATTCGACGATATCAGCCCCTTAAACACATCCTCATTCAAGAATTCCAACACCCTATTCACTTCGCCCAAAGTTCTTGGCATGTTTATCTTGTTATTCTTTATGTCAATATCAATATTCACCGACTTGGCTATTTTCCCTCTTTTCCGTGCGTTCATCTCCATAAATGTATTCAGAGTGCCCGATTCCGTTATCATTTTAATCAGCCTGCGTGTTTTTGTATTTGCACGCTTCGTAAGCCAGTCCACATCTATGTTGATATAGCTGTTGTTTCCAAACTCGCTTACTTCCCTTGTTGTAGCCTCGACCATTTTGTCTCTGAGGTCGAATATCTTACTTACGCTTGGGAAAGATTTGAAATATAATTTACCTTCCTTATAAATGGCCTGTATCTTACTGTTAATGATAAATGCCTTATCTGTAAATCGGTTAAAGATATGCTCCTCTCGCAGAAACTTCACTATATATTTACTCTCAAGTAAGTTCCCCGCAGAAAACAATTGGAACAGAATTTGCCCATCTTCATACCAAAATAAACTCTTTATATCATCGTTATCTATATCCAACGTTGTTATGCCCTGCTGATTATCTGGTATATCAGAGAAACCATCTGGCAAATCCCATGTTACATACGAGATTTCGTTCTCGTCCTCCCTTATTACATAATTTCCGTTAAACTCTACCTCCTCGGTTACACCTTCCATCAGCTCTTCCGCGGCATTGACAAACAGTTCTCTCGTTGGTTCGATGATCTCATCAGCTAGGTCAATATACCTTATCTGGTCATCTCTCAGTAATGCATATAACTGGTTCATAATAATAGGATTTTTAGACTACGAGTGCAAAATTGTCCGATAACATAACAATTCTGCGTATATCCTTATGACATCTCCAAATTCTTTTCGACAAGAGTTGGATCTTCATCCCATTTAAGTTCTCCCCTTCATAGCGTTTATAACCACACAGCAGGAATATCAAACTAGTATATCCTTGCCTTGATACAAAAAATGCAATGCCCAAAGATACTAGTATTGTTGATACAAGAACTACTATAGCCTCATCTTTCATTAATAGCGTTATCCATGGTGGCAATATAGCAACTATAGGAAGCACGTTATTCGTTATTGTATTTTGGAGCGATGTCAAGATTATAGACCTCTCTCCTCTTTTTTGTTTTATCAATTTCTTCAGAAACCATTTCGTCCAAAATAATGATGACAAAAATACCAGAACAAATATGTTAGGTATCCACCAATACAAACTCATTGGTATTTTCCCCAAACATATCAAATCACTCCATTCGCAACCATAGCCAGAAGAATACAAACATACCAATACTATCGCTATTGATAGCAATAGAGGCGTTATAATCGTAAATGCAAGTAATAGCTGATTAAATCTTGAAATCATAGCTGGTTAATAATATATTTCGTTATTGAAAATTTACATCTTTTCGTATGTCCGTGCTTCCTTACCACACGAAGTGCCTTTGTCTATCCGTAAATCCGTAGCTCCTTATTTCCGTAGTTCCGGCATCCTTTAGATGCCCTCACACCTCCATCAGCCACTTCCACACAGGAACCACAGGTATTCCCTCTTCCTTGCCCTCCTCATCATACGTAATCAGCAGGCACTTCCAGTCCTCGTGCGCCTTGGCATACTTCACTAGTGGCGGCACCTCCCTGTTGTAAGTGGTCTCCTCCCTGATGTTATACGACACCTGAATGGCCTGTATCAGCCCAACTATCTGCTACATATCCCGCATTGTTTACTAATCAGGCATTGTTTGATGACATCTTTACTGACACTCATATAAATTATATTTAATAAGAATCGGGCGATTTTATTAAGTTCAGTTCACAAAGATAGGTATTATCTATAAAACAGAATTAATAGACTCCGAGTTTTTGCAATATTTTCACAATTTTTATCACATATCTCTAATGTCATAGGCCAGGTCCTGTTTGAATGGACTCCGCTGAATGAACTATTTGACAAGACAATTATTGATCAAAATCCGGAAGATGACCGCCAACTTTCGCTTTGGTGAAATATAACCAGACACTAGTGTTTTTTTATGAAAGTATTCTTTATTTCTTTTCCTCCTTTCCTATCAAAAGGTTTTAGTACCGTTCCTAGGTTTACGATCTAATCACCGTTATATTTTCCTATAAAGATAATTGCGCCACTGCTGGCCTCCTGTATCAGATATACGAACGGATGATTAGCATAAAACTTTGCAACAGGAGTAGTCTTATTGTTAAGAGAAGCCACGTCCATAACAATGGCCGTTGCAGCAGATGCTTTCGTTCCGTCTTCATAGACTTCCATGGCAACATTCTGCTTAACCAAGTTTACCATAAGGTCTTTGTTGTTGCATATTTCAGTGAGTTCATTTTGGGGAAGGAACATGGATGTTGCCCCAAGTTGCTTTATGCACCCGTTAAGATCCATGGATGTCTTTATTTCGAAACTTGGGAGTTTCACGTCTATCATGGGTGGTACCCCATCCTGCCTATTTCTCTCAAAACTGGAAAGGACTTTATTCCATCGGGCTTCTGTCAAGCCGTTGATAACATCTTCAGTGGTTGTCTTGTCGATATGTGGAAGAAGTACGTACATCTTCCAGTTCTCTCCATCGCCATAAGGCATGGAGATGGCACTGAAATCGTCATCCTGCATATAATCGTATCTGTACTCTGTATGCATCATCGGAAGAGTTACCTGCGACTTGTCTTCCTTTGTAAAGTTCTCAGACTTTGTCAATGCTTTTTGGAACTTGTGCGTCCATGGAGCATCAAAATATACAGCATTTACCAGTGCCAAGACACCACTCAACTGATCAATGATCCGAGGTATCATCCCATTGGTATTCCTGCTGCACCAGTCATTAATATAACCAACCGATTCATGGCTTGCGAACGGTAACGAAAGAACCTCAGCATGATAGCTGTTGTTGACCTGCTCTTGATAAGACTCCTGTAAATTAAGAGCATTGTCGATGGCAACACAATTGGCCATCTGTAAGACAACGGACTTGTTTATTCTCGGCACTTCTTCTATCAGTTGCTTACACAAGGCGTTGACAGCCTCGCGATCCTCGTCTTGCAATCCTAACATGGAATTTATCTCCTTGCTGGTTTGACCTGTAGCTCCCGCATTAAGCATACCCATAGCAAAAGTTAAACTCAACGGGGACAACGCAAGGCTCTTGTCCTTCTGGTACTCAGATTGACTTACTACCCTAAACAAGTTAAAGGCAAAGTCGTTGTTTCTGCTAATGGAGCTTTTCTGCTCTTTTGAAAGCGGCACGTTATACATGACTGATCCCTCAGACTGGTTGGGCAGGTTTGTCTGCTCCCAGATAATCTCATCAGAATCGCTGTTGCAACCCACCAGCACGAGACCCATCAGAAACGAAATGATATTCTTTTTCATATCCTATAGTTTATTGATTAATTAATCATTTTCTATACTCATAACTCACTAATCGCAGGAATACTGCATCCTTGAGCAACTAAAAATGTTAATACTTCAAGTTATTCATCTAAATCAACCGTTACTTAATAATCATGACATAAGGGGACTGTCTTGGGATGTCATTGATCCCAAATTATGCTGTCGAAACTCTTGTATCTTTTGCTATTGCAAATAAATGGGCAAGAACTGCACTTCAGTGTTGTAGTTTCCCCCTCCTCCAGAATTAAACGCCGAAGTCGAAAAATAACCATTATAATTCCCATACCATCCCCAATTATAGTGACAATAGTATATATAACATATTAAGTCATAACCCGTTATTACCCATGTCAAATTCAACCCTAATTGCTCTAAATGATAAACAACCTTTTCTGTTGTATGATACCCATCAAGCGTCCATGCATGTCTTCCAAGGGACGTATCCAATCCTGACATCATACACAAGTGCGTGCTGTCTATTTGTGCTTTGACGAGAGAAAAATCATAGTCTGTCCAACTACCGGTTTGATAGCCTAACGTACTCATAGTTGTTGGTACTACAAATCGATCAGTACCAGTGGTGGCATTATAATACACGCCAGGATTATAGGTACTTCCATTTAAATGGCCTAATTCTCGTGACAATCTGGAAATAGACATATGAGTACTCGGTGTGCTACAATTGTTTATTGTGTGTAATGTTTGATGAGATTTCATTAGTGTCCAGTTCAAAACCTGATTCATGGGACCTGTCGTAGGATTTGTCAATGCGATGGAACTTGGATACTCATAGTATGACATAATTTGTGCAATTGATGTGTTTGTGCAACCGCATACGCCATTGGGGCACAATTCTCCTTCGGGGAAGATTTGCCCCCAACTCACACTAACATAGGGCCCAACCGCATAACCAGGTCGATATCCAATCGAATCACGTACTAATGGTTTGTGGAGAGCTCTTTGTGGGTTATTCTGAGGCTGAGCCTTAGCCTTTGAAACGTAATTCTTTGCTGATTCTATAAAAATATTAAACCCTTCTATTTCTGAAATAGAATCTGGATCAAAATATCCTTTTTCTGTTATGGCTAATAACCCTTCTGTGTTATTTGATGCAGACACAATGGCAAAACCTTGTTTGTTCTCAAAATTGAACACATACATCAGTGTGTCGTTGTCAAAAGACTCTGATGAACGAGTCTCTGAGGGATCAGCACAAACAATATAGGTGTCTTTGTCTTGAATGGTTCTTGACGATGATACACCTCTTGTCGTTACAGAATTATCAGAATCCGAGTCAAGCATGGAAATAGACTGCTGAGCAATGAGCTTAGCCTCTTCATAGCTACGTAATTGAGACCGTTTTGGGGATGTGGTACCCAGCGTATCGATGCTAATAAGATCATCTGTCTCATTACATCCTGCCAATGACAATACAACGAGTGTTGATAAGAACCATTTTTTCATAAATCAAATTTTTAAAATTCATTACAGTGTGATAAATGGTGTATTCATATTACAGTTCAATGAACCCGTAGAAACAGATGTTGCCTTGGATAATCTGGATTTCATATTCTCCAGAGAGAGTAGAGGGTAAAACCAAGCTGGTTGTGTTTATCGGGATAACTGTGGAGTACACCACGTTGTCGTTCTTCTTCTTTGTCATAGATTTGCTTTATTTACTTCATGCCGCAAAGCTATAACAATCAAGTTTATTATGCAAATAATTGAAGACCTATTAATTCATCAAAGTTCATATCGAAATGTTACTATATGTTAACGGGGTGGGTAATACATCGATTTCATCGGTGTTTGAGAAGAAGAATGTAATTCCTATTTATAGGGTTAGTGAATAGTAATAATCTTTATAAAGTAAGGTTCTACAGATTCCCGAACCTTCCAACACAACTGTGTGTCTTCGGAAGAGTTAGGGGCGGCTCACTTATCTTATCCGGATAATCGAATAGTGCATTTTTACCCCAACATCTAACCCTATGTGCCTGAAAGGCCCTGCTGCAAAGGGTTTGAGGTGGGTTAGATGATGGCTAAACATCTAACCCAGATCTAACCAACATCTAACCCAGATTTACCTTATGCAACCTTTTGGTGTGCAATTTTGTAATACGAGATGTTTTTACGTAATACATGCTCAAACCCCATTTCCCGCAAGGTTACCCCATTATGCTTTGCGTCTGTAAAGTTACAACAAAAATCCGAGGCCACCAAAAATCGACCCCTCATAGCGTGCAAAAATCCGTTAACGAACCACCCCTTTTCTGTTAAAAAACACTGAACGCCGTAGACGCTCCCAGTGAACGCCGTAAACGCTCCCAGCGTTTGACGTTCCCGCTATTGGCGTTTGAGGCACTTTTTACCAGAAACTGCCATAGTTTCTAACGCAAACTGCCATAGTTTTCTTTACCTCACTTTCTCGTAACATCGTAACATCGTTATTTCGTAATTACGGGATTACGTAATTACGTTATAACGACCACTTGTCTTACGAGAGTTGAACGGGATATGTAGGTTAGATGTAGGTTAGATGTGGGTTAGATGTTTGGGCATCATCTAACCCTCCTCAAACCCTTTGCACATCGATGTTTTAAGCATTTTGGGTTAGATGTTGGCCTTTTTTACGAATGTTCATAAAATATGCAATACTACATTTCCAGAAATCGGCGGCTCTTCTACAACTCGTACAAATCGTCCAATTGTATTTCGGCTTGAACGTCGCCCCAATAATCATTTCGTGTCAGTCCATCGGTCGTAACTATAATAGAATGAATGGCTTTCTTTGTGCCTGTTACAGACTGGAATACA
>Ga0256407_10000227_pt1 | contig 141943 bp, 102 predicted proteins | sample RumenRJG_04DNA_FD_193489 | JGI IMG/M metagenome (GOLD analysis project Ga0256407, IMG submission 193489) | Bovine rumen microbial communities from Lethbridge, Alberta, Canada - RJG_04 | ecosystem: Host-associated > Mammals > Digestive system > Stomach > Rumen | place: Canada: Alberta... | reverse complement strand
AAGGTTATCCGCGTGGTTGCCACCAACGATGACGACGACGAGGCTCCCGCATACCTGCCCAACACCATCGAGAGGACCTACACTCTGAACAAGCTCGAGCAAGAGGAGCTTGAAAAGACCGACGCTCCCAGCATCGCCGCCAACGCCCACATGGGTAACATCTATGATGAGGAAGGCAACCTGGTTGAGGAGCACCACGGCTACTATCAGGTAGTTGTTACCGAGACCGAGGCTGGTAGCGATCTTGAGTACCGCGTTAAGTTCAACGACGGCGAGTGGAGCGACTGGATGCCTTACAGCGAGGCTGTTAACTTCGACGTTGAGGGTAACTACGTAGTAGAGGCCCGCGCTAAGGTTGATGGCAAGGACTACTCTGACCCCGTAACCGTATCGTTCTCCGTAACCGCTACCACCGGTCTTGAGCTGCTGAACGGCGAGAAGGCTGTTGCTGGCGTACGCTACTTCAACGTAGCTGGTCAGGAGATGCAGGAGGCTAACGGCGTGACCATCGTCGTTACCACCTACACCGACGGCAGTGTAACCGCTGTAAAGGTTATGAAGTAATTCAAAGCCTTCAGGCAAGCTATTAGCGAATAGCTATTAGCGTTCAATAAAGGGCGGCACCCATCACGGGTGCCGTCTTTTTCATATATATCACGTAGGACCTCGCCTTGGCGTGGCCGCAATCGTGCGTGCTGGGCCTCGCCTTGGCGTGGCCGCTCACACGGCGTGACTTTTAACGTGACTAATTTCATTACTTTGTTTTCATCTGTGTTTGTCGGTTAGAGGTGATGGAAAATGAACGATGGGTGAGTTTTGCGGCGGCCTCTATAAAGTCTTATAGGTTACAAATCCCTTTTATCGAAAAAAATGATTACCTTTGCAGGTTATTATGAAAAAAGAAGTGGAAACAAGATACATCTTTGTCACCGGCGGCGTGGTATCGTCGCTGGGTAAGGGCATTATCGCGTCGAGTATCGCGCGGTTGCTGCTCTCGCGTGGCTACAGCGTGACGTGCCAGAAGTTTGACCCCTATATCAACATCGACCCGGGGACGCTCAACCCCTATGAGCACGGTGAATGCTACGTCACCGTTGACGGCCATGAGGCCGACTTGGACCTGGGGCACTACGAGCGTTTCACCAACATCAAGACCACCCGCGCCAACAACGTGACGACAGGGCGCGTCTATCAGAGTGTCATCGACAAGGAGCGCCGTGGCGACTACCTGGGCAAGACGGTGCAGATCATCCCGCACATCACCGATGAGATCAAGCGCGACGTGAAGCTGCTGGGGACGACGGGAAAGTATGACTTTGTCATCACCGAGATTGGTGGCACCGTGGGCGACATCGAGGCCTTGCCGTTTATCGAGGCCATCCGCCAGCTGCGATGGGAACTGGGCAGGCGCTGCATCTGCGTCCACCTCACCTATGTCCCCTATATCTCGGCAGCCAAGGAGTTGAAGACCAAGCCTACCCAGCACAGCGTGAAGCTGCTGCAGCAGGAAGGTATCCAGCCCGACGTGCTCGTGCTGCGCACCGAGCACCAGTTGCCCGCGACCATGCTCAAGAAGGTGGCGCAGTTCTGTAACGTCAGCGCCGACGCTGTGGTGCAGAGCCTTGACGTGCCCACCATCTATGAGGTGCCCCTCAAGATGCATGAGCAGCGGCTGGACAACATCATTCTGGAAAAGACCGGCTTGAGCGCCGAGGGGGAACCCGACATGACCAAGTGGAACGAATTCCTCGCCAAGCTCAAGGGGGCAGAGCAGGTGGTGCGCATCGGCCTGGTGGGCAAGTATGTGTCGCTGCAGGATGCCTACAAGAGCATCGACGAGAGCCTCTTGCACGCCTGCGCCTACCATGACCGCCGCTTGAAGCTGGACTATATCAACAGCGAGCATATCACCGATGGCAACGTGGAGCAGCTGCTGGCGGGACACGACGGCATCGTCGTGGCTCCGGGATTCGGACAGCGCGGCGTCGAGGGCAAGTTTATCGCCCTGCGCTGGTGCCGTGAGCATGATATGCCCACCTTCGGCATCTGCCTGGGTATGCAGTGCATGGTGATTGAGTTCGCCCGCAACGTGTTGGGTATGGCCGACGCCAACAGCACCGAGATGGATGCCAAGACGACAAACAACGTCATCGACCTGATGGAGGACCAGAAGACGGTGACCAACCTGGGCGGCACGATGCGCCTGGGGGCCTATGCCTGCCGCGTGAAGGCTGGCACGAAGGTTGCACAAGCCTATGGCGTGAATGCCATCGAGGAGCGCCACCGTCACCGCTTTGAATTCAACGACGAGTACCGGGAGCGCTTTGAGGCGGCGGGCATGACGATAGCGGGTGTGAACCCCGAGAGCGGTCTGGCCGAGGTCATCGAGTTGACCGGCCACCGCTGGTACATCGGCACGCAGTACCACCCCGAGTATTCCAGCACCGTTCTCAACCCGCACCCCCTCTTCATGTCGTTCATCGAAGCGGCCATAGCGTCTCAGTCTCGCGACACCGACACAAAAAACTGAAAACAGATAACTGAAAACAGAATATGGATAAAAACACTTTAATTGGATTGTTGTTGATGATGCTCGTGTTCATCGGTTTCACCTGGCTCCAGAGGCCCAGTGATGCCGAGATGGCTGAGTATCAACGACAACTGGACTCTATCGAGGCGGCTCAGAAAGAGCAACAGCGCCAAGACATCGCCAGCGGCAACGTTGACACCCTGTCGAGCACCGAGGTTGCCCACCTGAACAATATCCTCGAGAACATGCCCGCCGACAATGCCACCATCAACAACGAGGGTGTCATCCTCTCGTTGAAGGACGGCAAGCTCGCGGGAACTGTCACCGTGGGTGACACCACTGTGACCTGGGACGAGGTGGTTGCCGATACCAGCGCCAACCCCGCAGTACACAACCTGGCTGTGCAGGCAGTGCAGCGTGCGCTCGACGTGTATGCCAAGAACGGCTCATTTGCAGCGTCGCTCACGGGCACCGAGCAGATGGTAACCCTTGAGAACGACTCCCTTAAGGTGGAGTTGAGCACCAAGGGCGGCATCATCGCCCGCGCCACGTTGAAGGGCTACAAGACCTACAAGTCGCCGCAACTGGTGCTGTTTGACAAGGGTGACAACGACTACAGCTTCACCCTGAGCAACAACACGCAACGCTTCGAGACCAAGAACTTCTATTTCGAGCCCAAGAAGATCAACGACAGCACCGTGCTGATGAACCTCACGCTCGAGGGCGGTGCACAGTGGGGCCTGAAATATACCCTCGTGCCCGGTACCTACATGGTGCGCATGGAGATGGTGCAGCAGGGCATGAACCGTCTCATCCCGTTGAACATCAATCTGGTGGACCTGGATTGGCACCAGAAGATTTCGCGCCACGAGTTCGGCAAGCAGTTTGAGGAGCGCAACAGCGGCATCTACTACAAGTATGCCGGTAAGGGTGGCGATGTGAAGCACATGAGTGAGACTGGCAACGATGAGGAGGAGGTGAAGGAGAAACTCAAATGGGTGAGCGCCAAGAACCAGTTCTTCTCGACCGTGCTGATCACCGACAGCGTCTTCTCGACCGCCCAAATGACGAGCAACGTGACCAACGACACGCCCGACTATGAGAAGTACCTCAAGGACGTGACCATCCACACGATGGTTCCCTATTCGAGCGACAAGCCCGCGCCGGCGTCGTTCTACTTCTACCTGGGTCCCAACCGTTACCACACGTTGTCGAGCTATGACAAGTTCTCGCCCAAGGAGGACCTGAGCCTGACGCGCCTCATCCCGTTGGGATGGAAGCTGTTCCGCTGGATCAACACGGGTGTGATTATCCCCGTTTTCCACTGGTTGGGCAAGTTCATGACCAACTACGGACTCATTATCCTGGTGCTGACCATCATCATCAAGCTCGTGTTGTCGCCGCTCACCTACAAGACCTATATCTCGCAGGCCAAGACGCGCATCCTCGCGCCCGACATTGCCGCCATCAACGAGAAGTATCCCAATCAGGAGGACGCCATCAAGAAGCAGCAGAAGACCATGGAACTCTACCGCCTGGCGGGTGCCAACCCCATGGGTGGCTGTCTGCCCATGCTGTTGCAGATGCCTATCCTGATTGCGATGTTCACTTTCTTCCCCTCGTCAATCGAGTTGCGCGGCCAGTCGTTCCTGTGGGCCAATGACCTGAGTGCTCCCGACAAGATTCTGGAGTGGACCGGTAACATCCCGTTCCTCTCTGGCACGTTTGGCAACCACGTGAGCCTGTTCTGCCTGTTGATGACGGTGACCAACATCATCTACACCTACATCACCACCAAGTCACAGCCCTCGTCCAACGCGATGCCGGGCATGAAGTGGATGATGTACTTGATGCCGCTGATGTTCTTGTTCATCTTCAACAACTATGCGTCGGGTCTGAGCTACTACTACTTCATTTCGCTGCTGATTACCATCCTGCAGACCTACAGCTGCCGCCTGTTTGTCACCGAGGAGAAGGTGCGTGCCACCATGGCCGCCAATGCCAGCAAGCCCAAGAAGAAGTCCAAATGGATGCAGCGCCTGGAAGAAGCCCAGAAGCTGCAACAGCAGCAGCAACGCCAGCAAGCCAAGGCCGGAAACGCCAAGCGCCGCCGTTAATTCAAGCATTTTTAGGCGATAGGCTTTAGGGCCGGCCACGATGACATTTCTATAGCATCTATAGTATCTATAGCATCTATAGTTATAGCATCTACGCAAGTTGTTTGAAAAATTGGTACGATAATTGCAACCTTTTAGTGGTGTTAAACGTCTAACAGGTACAATTATTAACCAATAAAATATAACGAGAATGTATATCCATCAGTGCCCCGAGTGCGGGAAACAGTTCAGCACTCAAGAGAAGGTGAACCGTGTGAAGTGCCCTTATTGCGGCGCCGAGACTAATGTGTCCTACTCCGAGCAGCAGCAAGACCGCTGGCAGGAGTTCTACAACCAGCAGCGGGGGGACAACATCGACAGCGTGTTCAACAACGGCCCGTCGGGCAAGAGCCGCGGCATCGCTGGCCTGCTCGCCATCCTGATGGGGTGGTGTGGACTGCATTACTTCTACATCGGCAAGACCAATGGCGGCATCCTGTTCCTGATCATTGCCATCTTGTCGTGCGGTATCCTTGCCTCGGTCACCACGATCGTGTCAATCATCCAGGGTGTGCTCTTCTTCACCTCCACACAGGAGGAGTTTGAGCGCAAGTGGGTGTATTCGCCAAGTAATATCCCGTTCTTCTAACCTGTTGACTGCATGTGAGTAAACGCCGGACGCCAACACAACCCGACTACATCAAGTGGCTGCTCCTGCTGGGGGCAGCAACACTTGTTGTGCTCGGTGGCGCCTATCTGTTCTGGCACTATGTGTTGCCTCACTCGGTCAACGTGGACCGCTACCGTTACCCGGTGGCGGGCATCGATGTGTCTAAGCACAACGGCGAAATCGATTTCGAGAAAGTCGCTGCCGACGATTACCAGTTCGTCTTCATCAAGGCCAGTGAGGGCAAGACCTATCAGGACGAGGCTTTTAACCGCAACTACCAGGGTGCCCGCGATGCGGGACTCAAGGTGGGAGCCTACCACTTCTTCCGCAAGAATCGCACTGGCGAGGAGCAGGCCGCCAACCTGCTCAATGTCGTCAAGGGCAAAGAGTTGGACCTGCCGCTGGTCATTGACCTCGAGGACGACTGGGGCAACGGTGCCACCACGAGCCGCGAGACGGCGTTGAAGCGTGTGCTCGAGATGATTGAGATACTTGACGACAAGGGCTACGATGTGATGATCTACACCAACCTCGACGGCTATGGGAAATATTATAAGGGGATGCTTGGCGACCACGACCTGTGGCTGTGCTCGTTCACCAGCCCCGACATCCTCACCGACAAGCCTCACCGCTTCCAGCAATTCAGCCACGAGGGCGTCGTCGATGGCGTGAAGGGCGACGTGGACCTGAACGTGTGGCGCGGCAGCAAGAGGGAGTGGCAGCACTATCTTGAACAAGTGAAACAACCAACGCGATAATAACCAATCTCCACAAGATGATGATTAACAGAACGATACAACGCTCAGCCCTGACGATGGCACTGCTGCTCCTGCTGCTGACGGGAGTGGATGCCAGCGCGACGGTATATAACTGGAGCCGCTACGACCTGTCGTTTGAGACGCCCGAGGGCGGTTTTGTCACCTACAACAGCCCCACGCGCTTTGAGGTGCAGTGGGAAGACATGGTGATGACCGTGCAGCTCTACAGCAAGGACAAGGGCGACGAGAAGAAGATGCTCAACGAGAACCTGCAGCGCAAGGCGCTGGGATACAGCATGTATGACCTGGGCCAGGGTAAGATCAAGGTTAAGGGCTTCAAGAAGACCTATAGTATCGTCGGCACGATGCCCGACGGGTCGCGCGCCATCATCGCCGACCTGGTCTCCAAGCGGCAGAACCTCATTGTCGAGGTGACCGTCAACTACCTCTTCGGCAACCGTGAGACGGTCGAGGACATGATCAAGAGTTTTGCCGAGAACAAGACGCAGCAGCCCAACCATGAGCGCAAGCGCCAAAAGGTGCAGAACAAGCGCAAGGCCGACAAAGACCGCAAGCAGGACCGCAAGCGGGACCAGCAGCCTGCCCAACCGCAGCGCAAAGAGAAACTCTATGACGCCTGATGCGTGAGGGTGCTCGTCAACTCAAATGATAACAATATAACCTCCTAAAAATAATGACTATGAAACGAATGACTCTCAAAGCAAGAATCCTCCTCGCCATGATGGCGGTGATGGGACTGCAGGCGGCCGCCAATGACGGTGGACGCCCTGACGTTGAATCGGCGATGATGTTTGCGCCGCTGGTCTATGAGAACTACAACGGCGATGTCGCCGAGCGACATGATGTGGCTCCGGCCAAAGCAGGCCTGTACACGCTCGACGCTGGTGACGGCTGGCTGCGTGAGGCCATGGAGAACAGCACACGCGTGCACAACGTGCGTTCCCGCGCGATGATTGAGAACCCGCAGCTGGTCGCCTACAACGCTAACCGCCTGCCCGAAGCGCCACCCGAGGGCGTCATTGCCGTCGATCCGCGTCAGGCGATGCTCACCATAGCCCCTGCTCAGGTGGCTGTAGATGAGGTTACCCCTCCCGAGGCCCCCGCACAGCCGCTGCACAACTGGCTGCACGTGTTCAACGCATCGCTCCAGTTCACCCAGGCCTATATCAGCGGCAACTGGTACCAGGGTGGCGAGAACAACCTCGCGTTGCTCGGTAGCTTGAACTGGAACTGTAACCTCAACCAGGATTTGCATCCCAACTGGTTGTTCAACAATGCTTTGTCCTATAAGTTGGGTATCGCAACCACCCACGGCGACAGCATCCGCAAGTACCTCATCAACGAGGACAACTTCCTGTTCACCAGCCAACTCGGTTACAAGGCTGTGAAGAACTGGTACTACAGTGCCATGCTGCAGTTCACGACCCAGTTCATGAACAATTACAAGACCAACACGCGCACGATGACCGCCGCTTTCCTCTCGCCCGCCGAGTTGAATATCGGTCTCGGTATGACCTATAATCTCAAGAAGGCCGATGACCGCATGTTCACGCTGGCCATCGCCCCCATATCCTACAACCTGAAGTATTGCCGCAACATCACCGACATCGACCCGACACGTTTCGGCATAGATGCCGGCAAACATTGCAAGAGCACCGTCGGTAGCAACTTCGAGGCCAAGCTGCTGTGGCGTTTCAACCCCAGCGTGATGCTCTCCTCCAGGTTCTACATGTTCACCAACTACCAGTATGTGCAGGGCGATTGGGAAAACACGCTCGACTTTAATATCGGCAAGTACCTCACCACACAGTTCTACACCCATCTGCGCTTTGACCGCTCGCGTCCTCGCGATAACGACTGGAACTACTGGCAGTTCAAGGAAATCATCAGTTTGGGTGTCATCTACCGCTTTGCCACGGTGAACTAATCGGCTGATGGCTTGACGATGAAGCGCTTAGCACTCATATTGCTCGCATTTGCCTTGCTGCCCCTTGTGGCCGAGGCGGGTAATGGAGTGCCCAAAAAATCGGTCATCCTCGATGGCCTCGACCTCGACTCGATGCGAGTGCGCCTCGACGAGACCGACATGCAGCCTCTTGAGGGCATCTGGTACTATCCCAACGAGGAGATGACCGTGGGCATCGAGCGCTATCGCGGTAAGCGCAACATCGGCTACCGCATCATCCTGCTCGACTCACCCGACATCAATCTGGTGCCAGGGACGGTCATCGGCTACATTGCCGCCAGTGCCGTGGACAGCAAGTACCAGCTGTGGCTATATAGCCAGCGCGACAAGGTCACACTCAAGAAGCCCCTGGAGTGCGTAGCGACGCTCAACAGGGAGGCGACGACCTTCACCTTTGACCCGCCACGATGGAAGGTCAAGGTGCGTTTCAACATCGCCCGCTTCCTGCCCACGCTCTTCAGGGGCGTGAGCATCGTCCCTGAGAAAACGGGCGAGACGTTGCCTGTGGGATTCCGCAAGATTTATCCCGAGGGGGGTAACAGCACCACGTTTAACCGCATCCGCTACTTGTGATGAGATTGAGAAATAAACATATTTTAACTCTCCCCCCGATGCTTGCACTCCTGCTGATGCTGCTGTGTGTCAGCACCTTGGACGCCCGCATCCGCACCACGCGCAAGAACCTCACTACCGTCGAGGTTCCTGTCTTGATGCTGGAGGCCGATGACAGCTTGCTGCCCGACTCGCTCACTGGCGTTGACGCTGGGGCGGTGTCGCTCAAGGGCTATAACAAGCGTGCCAGCGACGCCAAGGAGTCCTTTTTCATCACCAACAACACGTCACAGCGCATGAGCGCGGTGAGGCTGTTGCTGCGGTACACCACGATGGGCGGTGAACTGCTCACTCAGCGCACCGTCACCGTCCCCGTGAGACTCAAACCCGGAGAGACAAAGCTGGTCGAGGTCAAGTCCTTTGACGTGCAGCGCCTGTTTTACTATTATGCCGGTCCCAAGCCGCGCAAACAGGCGACACCCTTCAAGGTGGCTTACCGCTTGACGGGCTACGACATCCCTGTGGGAAACTGAAATGGAACTACAATACATATATATAATAACCAATCAAACAATTAAGAAAGATGAAGCATCTGACAATTAAACTGTTATCGGCCGCTCTTCTGGCTCTTGCCGGATGGACCGCCGCCGATGCGTGCACCAACCTGCTGGTGGGTAAGAACGCCAGTGCCGATGGCTCGACCATCATCACCTATGCTGCCGACAGCCACACCCTGTTCGGTGACCTGCAGTATCTGCCCGCCGCCGACCATGCGCCCGGAGCGATGCGCGAAATCATTGACTGGGACAGCGGCAAGCGCCTGGGTGCCATCCCCGAGGTGGCACACACCTATGCCGTGGTAGGAAACATGAACGAGCACCAGGTGACCATAGCCGAGAGCACCTGGGGCGGACGTGAGGAACTGTGGGACACCACGGGCAACTCCATCATCGACTATGGCAGCTTGATGTATATCGCGCTGCAGCGTTCCAAGACGGCCCGTGAGGCCATCAAGTGGATGACCGAGCTGGTGGCCAAGTACGGCTATGCCAGTGAGGGCGAGTCCTTCTCGATTGGCGATCCCAACGAGATTTGGATTATGGATATGATTGGCAAGGGTCCTGGTGAAATCGGTGCCGTGTGGGTAGCCATCCGCATCCCTGACGACTGCATCGCCGGCCATGCCAACAACCCCCGCATCTGGAAGTTTGACATGAAGGACAAGAAGAACGTCATGTATAGCAAGGACGTCATCACCTTCGCCAAGAAGAAAGGCCTGTACAGCGGCAAGGACGCCGACTTCGCCTTCGCTCCCGTTTATCAGAAGTTTGACGCTGGTGCCCTGCGTGGCTGCGACGCCCGCGTGTGGAGCTACTTCAACCGTTTCCACAAGGGTATGGATGCCTATCTGCCCTTCATCTATGGCAAGACCCGTGAAGACGCCGACATCATGCCTCTCTACATCAAGCCCGACCGCAAGGTCAGCGTGCGCGACATGCAGGAGATGATGCGCGACCACTTCGAGGGTACCCCCTTCGACATGACCAAGGATCCCGGTGCCACCACTGCCTACGGTGTGCCTTACCGCTGGCGTCCCATGGACTTTAAGGTCGATGGCGTGACGTACAGCCAGGAGCGTGCCATTGCCACGCAGCAGACGGGCTGGGTATTTGCCGCACAGATGCGCTCATGGCTCCCCGACGAGGTGGGCGGCTGCTTCTGGTTCGGTGTCGATGACGCCAACACCTCAGTGTTTGTGCCCATGTACTGCAGCATCACGCAGGTGCCCGAAAGCTATCGCCAGGGCAAGGCCGACATGTACACCCTGGATTGGGATTGCGCATTCTGGGTAAACAACTGGGTGGCTAACCAGGCCTATGCTCGCTATTCTCAGATGATTGGCGACATCCGCAAGGTGCAGGGCGCCATCGAGGACAACTTTGCCAAGCAGCAGTCGGTAATCGAGGCTCAGGCCACGTCGCTGCTCACCACCGACCGTGACGCTGCCATCCGTCTGCTGACCAACTACTCGGTCAACGCCGGACAGGATGCCACCGCACGTTATCGCAAGCTGGGTGAGTACCTGTTCGTCAAGTACCTCGACGGTAACATCAAGAAGGAGAAGGACGGCAAGTTCCAGCGCAACGAGTGGGGCACGCCCTCGTCACCCACCTTTGCCGGTTACACTCAGGAGTTCTATGACATGCTCGTCAAGGGTCCCAACGGCGGTAACCGCCTCAAAGTCGAGGAACCCGTATGGTTAGATCCCAAAGACAAAAGCGAGTAACTAAAAACTAAGGACTTAGAACTAAAAAGCCGCATCGATATCCCATCGGTGCGGCATTTTATCTGTTTACTTAATGATGAATCATCAACTAATAACTAATTCACTTTTTTTACACACTGCAAAATTACTGCTATCCCAATGGCCCCACAATCGCTAAAATCAGCCAATTTTTATTCAATTTATCATCATTATGGGGGATTTTGAGCGATTTGGAGGTTTTTTTGCAAGATTATGGTTACCTTTGTGAATGTGAAACAAGTAAAGAATGTGATGACTATGAAGAAAAGAAGTTTATTATTCGTGGTGCTGGCAGTATTTGCCATTGCGGCACAAGCTCAGTTATTGTGGAAAATTAGTGGTAATGGACTTGCACGGCCCAGTTACGTCTTGGGAACGCACCATTTTGCACCGTCGTCGTTTCTGGACGAGATTCCCGGCATGCAACAGGCTTTTGACGGGTGTGACGTCGTTATCGGCGAGATGGATATGGAGGCCTCGATGAGTTTTGACAGCCAGATGGCGATAGCTCAGGCCTTGATGGCACCGCCTGACAGCACTCTCGACAAGCTGTATTCCCCCGAGGATTACAAGATTATCGAGGAGGCTTTCAACAAGTACTGCGGTTCGCTGGGCATACCGTTTAGCATGATGAACCGACTCAAACCTGCAGGCATCTCGATGCAGATGCAGGCTGTGATGAGTGCAGAGAATATGCCTGATTTCATTGAGAATGATGCCATCGACTTTGCGGTGCAGAAGCGCGGCAAGAAGATGGGAAGGCCCGCGATGGGATTTGAGACCGTCGAGGAGCAGATTGGATTCATCGTCAGCAAGCCTATTGCCCGTCAGGCCGAGGACCTGCTCGAAAGCTGCAAGAAGGGAGATGCGATGGTTGACGAACTCTCGATGCTGACAGGAGCCTACATGAGCCAAGACCTGAGCAAGATAGAAACCGTGTTCAATGACCCGGAGATCAACTCAATGGATGCCGACGAACTCGACGTGCTCATCAATAACCGCAACCGCAACTGGGTTGAGAAGCTCGTGCCGATGATGCCCGAGCGTGCATGCCTCGTATGCGTCGGTGCAGGTCATCTCTTCGGTGACAAGGGCCTGCTGCAACTGCTGCGCGACCGCGGCTACACCGTCGAGCCCATGCAGTGACATCTGATACCTAAGATAAATAGAAATCAATAAGTACAAGCCCTATGTTTGACTTTGACGGTGCAAACATAGGGCTTGTTTTCCTGTTATCGGAAAGGTGCTCCAACAACAAAAATCAAATAAAATTTGTTTTTGTGTACGGCTTGCAGTATCTTTGTCGCATTATTCAACAAAACAAGATTAATTTTGGACCCTGACCCGTTATCGTGCCTGTTATCGGTACTCTGCTCAGCGAGCGCACATCCGCTTGTCACTCTCAACACACCCACTACTGGGAGCATCATCGCCATCATTGTCGCCGTCTTAGGTTTATTCCTGTCGGCATTTAACTCGGGCAGCGAAATTGCCTATTTCTCGTTGCGTCCCGATGATGTGGACACCATCGAGGACTCTCACCAGCGCGAACGCGTGAGTGGGCTGCTGGCCATCCCCGAGAAATTGCTGGCCACCATCCTTGTGGGTAATAATCTGGTAAACATCATGATTGCCATCGTGTTGAACTACGCGATGAACCAGATTTTTGACTTCAACAGCACGGCACTCGATTTCATTGTTCAGACGGTCATCCTCACTTTCCTGATTCTGCTTTTTGGTGAGGTGATTCCCAAGCTATATGCCACCAACTTCAATGTCAAATTTGCGGCAATGGCGTCGGCACCGCTCAAGGCGGCCATCAAGCTCTTCTCGCCGCTCACGGCATTGCTGGTGCGCAGCACGAGCATCGTCAACAAGGTCGTTCCCTCGCAGACCGAGGAACTCTCGGTCGATGACCTCACCCGCGCCCTCGAGGTCAGTGAGGTGAAGAACCCCGACGAGAAGGAGCTGCTCGAGGGTATCCTCTCGTTTGGCGACAAGACGGTGAGCGATATCATGCGTCCCCGCGTCGATGTCGTGGACATCAACCAGGACGATGACTTTGACGAGGTGGTGCGCAAGGTCATCGAGACGGGCTACTCCCGCATGCCGGTCTATGAGGAAACACCCGACAACATCAAGGGCATCCTCTATGCCAAGGACCTCTTGCCCTACATCGGCAATCGTGATAGCAGCTTCAAGTGGCAGAAACTGATGCGTCCCGCCTATTTTGTTCCCGAGGCACGCACGCTCAACGACCTGCTCGAGGACTTCCGCATGAAGAAGATGCACATGGCGATTATCGTGGACGAATTTGGCTGCACCCAGGGCATCGCCACGCTCGAGGATGTGCTCGAGGAGATTGTGGGCGACATCAACGACGAGTACGACACCGAGGAAAAATTCTATAACCGCATCAGCAAGGACACCTGGATGTTTGATGGCAAGACGCTGTTGAGCGACTTTGCCCGTGTGCTGGACATCGACGAGGAGGAACTGGGAGAGCACGCCGAGGAGGCCGAGACCATCGCCGGATTCCTGCTCGACCTCAAGGGTGAATTCCTCAAGGAGAAAGAGGTCGTCGAACACGGCCGCTTCACTTTCACCGTCATGAAGGTCATCAAATACCGCATCGCCAAGGTAAAAGTCACAGTCCAGGAACTTTAGGTTTTAGGCTTTAGGCATTAGGCATTAGGTTTTAGGCATTAGGCTTTAGGGGTGGGGATAACTCCTAACTTCTAACTCCTCATTCCTAACTTCTAACTTCTAACTTCTATTTTGGCACACGATTTGCAGCATGAGTGGCAGTGTAATCAATTCATGCTTTGAAGGATGACAATCAACAACATCAACCTCGACGAGTACGCCCAGTACTTCAACGACAGCAAGCTGTGGAAAAAGCTCAAGAAGGTGGCGCGTAAGGCCGGCCGCAAGGCGGTCTATTATATCCTCGTGCTCTACTATGTCTCACGTGACCCGGCGGTGCCCCGCAGCCTGAAGCTCAAGGTGCTTGGCGCACTCGGTTACTTCATCCTGCCGTTGGACATCATTCCCGACTTTATTTTAGGGCTGGGATTCACCGATGACCTCGCTGCACTGGCATGGGCGCTGTTCACCCTGCGCAAGTATGTCACCCCCGAGATTGAGCGCAAGGCACGCGAACGTCTGCGGGAGTGGTTCGGCCCTGAAGAGGGCGAGGAGACAGACCTCACCATCCCGCACTTCGACCCCAACGATCCTCGCATTATCGACATCGAGGCCGAGGAATTCTAACACATCCGTTTTTTGCAGTGACTAAAAACAACTCGGGTGGGCTCCACATGACGTGGTGTCCACCCGAGTCCCTTAGGGTTGGGATTGGTTTCCTTAGTTCTGTTCCTCTTGGGGAGCTTGGATCACGTTGATGTAGGTGTGACCAGCGCGGTGCTGGAACTCTACAGTACCGTCAACCAGAGCATACAGAGTGTGGTCCTTGCCCATGCCAACGTTCTGACCGGGACGATGCTGGGTACCGCGCTGACGGCGGATGATGTTACCGGCCTTGGCAAACTGACCACCAAAAATCTTCACGCCGAGACGTTTGCTTTCGCTCTCGCGGCCGTTCTTTGAACTGCCGACACCTTTTTTATGTGCCATAATCTAGAGTTGTGATTTTTAAATGGTTAATTAAGCAACGACTTCTTTAATCTCAAGCTGAGTGAACTGCTGGCGATGACCGTTCAGACGGCGATAGCCTTTGCGACGTTTCTTCTTGAAAACGATAACGTGTTCACCTTTCACGAGGGGAGCCTTTACCTCGCAAACAACCTTTGCACCTTCGACGGTAGGTGCGCCAACCTTAACGGCACCGTCGGCATCTACGAGCAGGACGCGGTCAAACTCTACAGCGTCACCTTCTTTGCGCTCGTCGCCGAGATAGTGGACATACAACTTCTTGCCAGCCTCGGCACGGAACTGTTGTCCCTGAATTTCTACAATAGCGTACATTTGTTTAATCTTGTAGTTTAAATAACTGTCCCTGAGGCGGCTGGACATCAATTCCAAGCACTTTCCTAAGCCCCGTGGGCACTAATGCGGGTGCAAAGGTAATACAATTTCCTGAACTGGCAACACCTTTAAAGACGTTTTTTTTATTTTTGCAATATAGAGGGGCTAGATTAACTAAATTATCTAGAGTGTCTAGAATCTCTAGAATCTCTAGAATGTTTAGATAGGGTAGGGGTAGGTGATATCCCACAGGAAGAGGGCGTTGCCGGGCATCGAGGTGCCGGCGGCGCAGCGGTCTTTGCGCTCGATGACTTGGCAGAATTGCTCGACGGTCATCTTGTGGCGCCCCACCTCGACGAGGGTGCCGACGATGGCACGCACCATGTTGCGCAGAAAACGGTCGGCGGTGATGGTGAACACCCACTGGTCGCCTTCCTGCGTCCACTGGGCATGGGTGACGCGGCAGTTGTTGGTCTTGACGTCGGTGTGCAGTTTGGAGAAGGAGGTGAAGTCGGTGTACTCCAGTAGCCGTGCGGCGGCCTCGTTCATCAGGTCGAAGTCGAGGTCGGGCGGACATTTCCAGCTCAACGGGTAGTGGAACGGGTCCTTGCGGGTGACGGCGAAGTACTTGTAGGTGCGGCTGGTGGCGTCAAAGCGGGCATGGGCATCGTCATGTACAGGCATGATGTTATAAATGGCGATGTCGGGTGGCAACAGGGCGTTGAGGCTGTGGATCAGGCGTGGAATGTCACCGATGGGCTGCTCGGTATCAAAGTGGGCGACCATCAGGCGGGCATTGACGCCAGCGTCGGTGCGGCCGGCACCGGTGACGGGAGTAGGGGTGCGCAGCAGTGTGGCCATCGCCTCCTCGATGACCTGTTGCACCGAGGTGTCATGGGGCTGCACCTGCCAACCATGGAAGTCGCTCCCCCTATACCCTAATTGCATAAAATACCGCATTTTAGTCCCTAGTCCTTAGTCCCTAGTCCTTAGTTTTTAGTCAAATACCGACTTTGAGAGTGAATTAATCATTTTAGTGATTTCTACTATGAGGCTTTGAGATAAAGATGTCCTCGATGGGTTTAGATATTCTAATCTTTCACATAGCTCTAATTGTGTGGATAATTCGCAAAGAGAGCCACGAGCCATTGACAGGAATCGAATGAATTCCTTGGATGTGATACGTCCTTGCCCCTCCGCTATGTTTGAAGGAATTGACACGGCAGCTCTTCTCATCTGATCAGAAAGACAGTAAGTCTCTTCTTTGGGAAGTTGCTTGACTAATTGATAGACTTCAATAGCCAAATCCATCGCCTTCTGCCATACAATCAAGTCTCTATATGAACTGGATTTCATAGAAGATTCTCTTAAAACTAAGGACTAAGGACTAAGGACTATTTCTCCAGATAGGTATAGCCGTAGAGGCCGCTGCGGAAGTTGCGGACGAACTCGTTGCCCTCTTCGCCCGTGATCTTGCCCGAGCGGATGGACTCGCTCACCCAAGTCTCGACGTTGCGCACCAGTTGTTTGGGGTTGAACTCGACGTAGTCGAGTACCTCGGCAACGGTCTCGCCGTCAATCACTTGGTCAATCTCGTAGTGGTCCTTAAAGACGTTGATGTGTACGGCATTGGTGTCGCCGAACAGGTTATGCATGTCGCCCAAAATCTCTTGATAAGCGCCCACCAGGAAGATGCCCAGATAGTAGTGCTGGCCAGCCTTGAGTTTGTGGACAGGCAGCGAGTGGGCAACCCCTTGAGCCGAGATGAAGTTGGTCAACTTGCCATCACTGTCACAGGTCATGTCCTGCAGTGTGGCAAAGCGGGTGGGGCGTTCTGTCAGCCGGTCGATGGGAATCACTGGGAACACCTGGTCGATGGCCCATGCGTCGGGCAACGACTGGAACAGTGAGAAGTTGCAGAAGTATTTGTCGGGCAGCATGCGGCTGACGGAGCGCAGCTCGTCGGGGGCATGTTTCATGTTGCGCACGATATTGTCCACGTCGCGGGCGATGGACCAGAAGAGTTTCTCGACCATGGCGCGGGTGCGCAGGTCGATGAGTCCCAGCGAGAAGCGGTCTAACGCCTCATCGCGGATTTGCAGCGCGTCGTGCCAGTCCTCAAGCAGGCGTGCCTGGTTAATCTTATCCCAAATCTCATAGATGTCGCGCACCAGCTCATCATCGTTCTCGCTGACGGTGTCCACCTTGTCGTCCCACTCAGGCAGTGTGGTGGTCTCGAGCACGTCCACGACGAGCACCGAGTGGTGAGCCGTCAGGGAGCGGCCGCTCTCGTTGATGATATTGGGATGCTTGAGGCCGTTCTTGTTGCTGGCGTCCACGAGCGTATAGACAGCGTCATTGACATACTCCTGAATGCTGTAGTTCATCGAGTGCCCACTGCCGCTGGAGCGCGTGCCGTCGTAGTCCACGCCCAGTCCACCGCCAATATCGACATACTCCACCTCGAAGCCCAACTTGGCGAGCTGCACATAGAACTGTGCCGCCTCGCGCAGGGCGTTCTTGATGCGGCGAATCTTGGTGACCTGACTGCCGATGTGGAAGTGGATGAGCTTGAGGCAGTCCTCGAGCTTGTGCTCGTGCATATAGTCGATGGCGCTGAACAACTCGCTGGTGTTCAGACCGAACTTGCTGCTGTCGCCGCCGCTTTCTTCCCACTTGCCGCTGCCGCTGCTCGACAACTTGATGCGGAAACCGATGTTGGGGCGGATGTGCAGCCGCTGGGCCACTTGGTCGATGAGTTCCAGCTCGCTCAGTTTCTCAACCACGACAAAGATGCGGCGTCCCATCTTCTGGGCCAGCAGGGCGAGCTCGATGTATCCCTCGTCCTTGTAGCCGTTGCAGATGATGACGGGGTTGGCATTCAGGTCGGTCATGTTGCTGGCCAGCACGGCATGCAGTTCGGGCTTGCTGCCGGCTTCCAGGCCGATATTGAATTTCTTGCCGTGTCCGATGATTTCCTCCACCACCTGTCTCATCTGGTTCACCTTGATGGGATAGACGATGAAGTTGGCGCCCTGGTACTCATACTCCTTGGCGGCCTTCTTGAAGCAGCTGGAAATCTTGTCGATGCGGTTGTCCAGGATGTCGGGGAAGCGCAACAGTACGGGTGCCGTCACCTTGCGGGAATGCAACTCGTCCATGACGTCTGCCAGGTCCACGGGCACGCAGTTGCTCTTGGGGGTGACAGTGACATGGCCATTCTCGTTGATAGAGAAGTACTTGAGGCCCCAGCCTCCGATGTTGTAGAGTTCGGCGCTATCCTCGATGCGCCATTTATTGATTGCTGACACGGCTTAGCGGTTTTTTAAATGATTATAAAATATAGTATGATGAGGTGCAAAATTACTCTTTTTATTGATAATGGCAATACTCTGCACTCACATTTTGTGTTATGGGGGCTCCGACAGGGCATGAAAAAGCAGGAAGCCCTGCTTATGGCGTTGTGGACTTCCTGCTTTTATTGGGTTTCCGGTCTCCGGCCGCGAGGGATTACCAGGCCTTGTTCAAGATAAAGTCGATGATTGCGGTCACATCGGCGATACCGATGGTATCATCGCCATCACAGTTGGCGGCAATCAGGTCTTTGTCGGTCTCGTCACCCGTCAGGATGTAGTCGATCAGGGCGGTCACGTCGGCGATACCAACGGTGCCGTCCATATCCACGTCGCCACGCATCGACGGATTGACACTTTCCTTGCTGAGTTGGTAAACGGTAATGTTGTTGCCGGGAGAATACTGGTAGATGGTCACCACGTTGCCGTTGACTTCAGCATTCAGCCAGTTGGACTGGTAGCCGTTGCCTGAGGCGGCGATGGTGGCTTCTACATCAATGAGGGGTTCTTCGGCGTTAGCCTCGGCAATAGCGAACGCGTTGAGGTAGTTCGGCGTGCGGGGATAGAGGAAGAACTCCTTGCCGTCAAACACGAAGGGGAACGTGCCGTTGCAGGCGCCCTTGCCAGGCAGTGCGATGTTGGTGCCGGTGAAGTTGTCGCCATCGTAGGCCATCTTCTTAACATAGTTGCTCATGCTGCGGTAAACATAGAGGACTGCGGGATCGCCGTTCACGTCGGTATAATAGTTCATAACCGTCATGTTGTCGCGTTGAGCATCCGAGATGCCCTCGCAGGTGGCGAGATAGCAGTAGTCATAGTCCACCTCACCGTCGGTAACGGTGAACACAGCGATACCTGGCGTGTACAGCTCGGTGCCAGGGGTCTTACCGGTGAGGTAGAGCACACCCGATTCCATGAAGTCACCCTTGGCAAAGCCGAGGAAGTCGCAGCGACCCATCAGGCCGCATTCCTCAGGAACTATATACTCCTTGGTCTCGCCAGTGGTGGGGTTGATGACCTTGATGGTGGCCTCAATCCATGAGCCGGGGAAGGCCGCATTGCTCACGAGAATGTTGCCCGCCTCGTCGCGCGTGATGCCGCAGTTGGCGCCGCCTTCAAAGGTAACGCCCGTCATGCCGTTCTCGTCCACCTCGTAGATGGTCATCGCGGCCTTGTCGTTGATGTAGAATTTACCGTTCATGCCGAAGCCCTGACGCGTCTGAGCCACGTCGAGCCCGATGGAGGAAGGGGTGAGTTCCCAAACTTTCTCAAAATTGTAGTCTTCGGCGCTTGCACCGATAGCCATGGCTGCCATAGCAGCGATCAGTAATAGTTTCTTCATAATCTTTGAATCCTTTAAAAAGTTAATATAAAGCGGTTACTCGATAATTCATCCAGTTGCTCAAGAGATGCATAAAAAGATGCATGAAAAATTTTACTTAGTTTAGCCCGCAAATATAACAAAATTATATCAAAGCGCCAAAAAACAGACTTTTTTAATCGTCTTCTTATCATTTTTAGTATTATCCAGTAAGGGTATCTGCCACAGGCCCCAACATGTTTATAAAATTATTTCGTTTGACCTTTTGCAGTGCAATAAAAATGACTTACCTTTGCGGTACGAAACGAAAAATTAGTTTTCCAATTATAATTAAACACATTATGGTAAATTACAAGGATTTAGGTCTCGTGAACACCCGCGAGATGTTTGCTAAGGCAATCGATGGCGGCTATGCCATTCCCGCATTCAACTTCAACAACATGGAGCAGTTACAGGCTATCATCAAGGCTTGCGCCGAGACCAAGTCGCCTGTCATCCTGCAGGTTTCCAGTGGTGCCCGCAAGTATGCCAACCAGACGCTGCTGCGTTACATGGCCGAGGGCGCTGTAGAGTATGCCAAGGAGTTGGGTTGGGAGCATCCCCAGATTTGCCTCCATCTTGACCATGGTGATACCTTTGAATTGTGCAAGTCATGCGTGGACTTCGGTTTCTCGTCGGTGATGATCGACGGCTCGTCGCTCCCCTATGAGGAGAACGTTGCCCTGACCAAGAAGGTTGTGGAGTATGCACACCAGTATGACGTGACCGTTGAGGCCGAGCTGGGCGTTCTCGCTGGCGTTGAAGACGACGTTGTTGCCGAGGAGTCGCACTACACCAAGCCCGAGGAGGTTATCGACTTCGCTACCCGCACCGGTTGTGACTCGCTGGCCATCAGCATCGGCACCAGCCACGGCGCTTACAAGTTCAAACCCGAGCAGTGCACCCGCGACCCGAAGACCGGTAAGCTCGTTCCTCCTCCCCTGGCATTTGACGTGCTCGAGGAGGTAGAGAAGAAGCTCCCCGGCTTCCCCATCGTGCTTCACGGCTCATCGAGCGTTCCCCAGGAGTATGTTGACATCATCAACAGCCACGGCGGCAACCTGCCCGATGCCGTAGGTATCCCCGAGGAGCAGCTGCGCAAGGCTGCCAAGAGCGCCGTTTGCAAGATCAACATCGACAGTGACAGCCGTCTGGCCTTCACCGCCGCTGTTCGCAAGGTGTTCGCCGAGAAGCCCGGCGAGTTTGACCCCCGCAAGTACTGCGGTCCCGCTCGCGACGAGATGACCAAGCTGTACAAGCACAAAATCATTGAGGTGCTGGGCAGCGATGGCAAGGCCGAGTAATCGGGTAAATCTTGATTTACTGAACTGAAACTATGTAGAGACGCAAAATTTGCGTCTCTACTATTTTATTGGCTATCAGTTGTTTATCAACTATACGCATTTTTTGTGACAAAAAAAGTCGCTCAAAAATTTGGTCAGTATATAAATCGGTATTACCTTTGCACCGCTTTACGAAACAATTGCGTTTCGGCAAGTGCGTTCGGGGTGTAGCTCAGTCCGGTTAGAGTACGCGTCTGGGGGGCGTGGGGTCGCTAGTTCGAATCTAGTCACCCCGACATCGCAAAGAAGTGCTGATGATCTTCTGATTGTCGGCACTTTTTTAATTTTGCTGAATCTGGTGCTTCCCAAGCATCGCTAAGTAGATACAAGCAAGGCTTACCGGCTCACCCGATAAAATGTGGGGGCTGATATACGAAGATGCGATGCAGGCCGAAGGTCTGCACAAGGCCAGTAGGCCTTGACTTGAGTGAACCCCAGGGCGCGTGAGTCGAAGACTCGCGTGGCCTGGGGACAAAGGCAAGTGTAGCTATGGGCCTCGAAGAGGGCCACTCACCGAAGGCAACACATTTTTGCAGTATTACAAATTCTTTGTACCTTTGGCGAAATAACGTTTTTATCATGAGTGCAGTAACAGCCATATACCACATTGTCATCAACACCTATAGGCGCGAGATGACCTTGCCGATCACGTCATGTGACAACCTTTACCGTTACATCGCACGGGTAGTGGAGAATTCACAGTCTACACTGTTCGCCATTAACGGCATTGAGAATCACATTCACTTACTGATTAACCTCCATCCGTCGGTGCGATTGTCAGACCTGGTGCGTGACATCAAGCTATCTACAAACCAATGGATTAAACAGAACAGGGTGGCTTTTCCCCAGTTTGTTGGTTGGGGTAAGGAATATGGCGCCTTCACTTATGCTCTGCGTGACAAGGAGATGGTGGCAAACTACATACGCAACCAACGGACACATCATCAGCGGGAGAGTTTTGAGGACGAATACCGCAAGCACGTTACGAATGCCGGGCTGGAATGGAATGACTATCGCCTGACGTGAGTGGCCCTCTGCGAGGCCCGTGAGATGTGAGCCCTGAATCCCCAGGCCACACGAGGTCTTCGACCTGTGCGCCCTGGGGTTGCCTCAAGTCAAGGCCGCTGGCCTTGTGCTGGTCTCCGACCAGCTCGCCTAAAATAACGTGCTATATGAGCAAGTGAATAATGATGTAAAACAAATTAAGTCAAGATGATATGATGAACCGTGTATTAGTGACAATGATGCTGGCTATGGTGGCGGCGATGCCGTTGCTGGCGCAGTCGAGGCTGGGAGGGGACATCTCGATGATGACGTCTAATGCCCGTCACGGGGTGATTTATAAGGATTCGTGCGGCTTGACAGTGGACCCCTATGACTTGTTCAAGCAGCAGGGGTGGAACATGATGCGCGTGCGCTTGTTTGTGGACCCGCAGAATGCGCCGGGTCAGCACCACGACGAGGGCGTGTGCCAGGACCTGGATTATGTCATCGACCTGTGCAAGACCATCAAGGCGCGCGGCTTTGAGGTGATGCTGGATTTCCACTACAGCGACACGTGGGCCGATCCTGCCAAGCAGTTCACGCCCAAGCGTTGGGAAGGGCTGGATGGCAAGTTGCTGGCCGACAGCATCTACCGCTATACCCGTCATTGCTTGCTGGCGTTGAGGGCCGCTGGCGTCGTGCCCGCGACCATTCAGGTGGGCAACGAGATAACCTACGGCATGGACTGGCCTGTGGGGCGCGTTGACCCGCTGAGCGATGAGAATTGGGACGTGTTCACGGGCTTGCTCAAGGCGGGCTGCAAGGCGTGCCGTGAGGTGTGCCCCAATGCGGGTATCATCATCCACACCGAGAAGGCTGGCGTGTGGGAAATGACGCGCGGCTATTATGACCGCTTGGCGGCAGCCGGTGTGGACTACGATATCATCGGCCTGAGCTATTATCCCATGTGGCACGGCACGATTCCCAACCTGGGCCTGACGCTTGACAGGCTGGCGGAGCGTTTTCCTGACAAACCCGTGATGATTGTCGAGGCAGCCTATTACTACCTGCACGATGGCGTGAACCGTGGCGAGGAGGATTTCTCTCACTGTCTGCCCGGCACCATCGGGGGCCAGCGCGAGTTCACCGCCCAACTGGTGAGGGAACTCAACCGCCACGACAACGTGACGGGCCTCTTCTGGTGGTACCCCGAGGAGAATCGCTATGGCACCCGTTTCGAGCACAGCAGTTGGGGTTTGAACCGCGGCCTCTTCAACAGCGCCAACGGTCAGGCTTTGCCTGCTCTCTACGAGATGAGCTGCTTCAAGCGTTAGTCGTCAACAATCGCTTTAAATCTCAATACAGATGAAAAAGAACAAATCCATCGGCATTCTGTGTGCCATTTTGTCGGCGGTGTGCTACGGCACGAACCCCTTTGGCGCACTGCCGCTCTATGAGGAGGGTGTGAACACGGCAACGGTGCTGGCCCATCGTTTTGGCCTCGCCGTCATCCTGCTGGCCATCGTGATGCTCATCAAGCGCGAGAATTTCAAGGTCACGCGCCATGAGTTCAAGGTGTTGTTCTCGTTGGGCATCCTGTTCGCCGCCTCGAGCATCACCTATTACCAGAGTTTCCACTTCATGGACGCGGGCATCGCCTCGACCATCCTGTTCGTCTATCCCGTCATGGTCGCGGTGATTATGGCAGCGTTTTTCAAGGAAAAAGTGACAGCGATGACCGTCATAGCCATCGTGATGTCGCTGGTGGGTATCGGGTTGCTGTATAAGGGCGAGACAGGCGCCTCGTTGAGTGCCGTGGGTATTCTCCTGTGTATCCTCTCCTCTTTGGCCTATGCCATCTACATCATCGTGGTCAATCAGTCGAGCATCAAGATGTCGTCGTTCAAGGTCACGTTTTATGCTATGCTGGTGTGTGAAAACACATTGATACTCTATTCCTTCACCTCACCCGAGTTGTACCTGCATGTCCTGCCGTCGGCCCGTGCGTGGTCATTTGCCGTGTGGTTGAGCATCGTGCCCACGATTCTCTCGTTGGTATTCATGACGGTCGCCGTGCATCATGTGGGTGCCACACCAACAGCCATCCTGGGCGCATTGGAGCCCTTGACGGCAGTGGCTATCGGTGTTGTGGTCTTCGGTGAGATATTGACGCCCCGCCTCATCGTCGGCATCCTCTTCATCCTTTTTGCCGTAATGCTCGTCGTCTTGGGCAAGGATTTGCATCTGCGCACCATCACCCACGCCGTCTCCCGCCTCTGGCACTGGAGGTAAAGACAGCGGCGAGGGCTTGGTCTCTACACACCCAACTGGTCGCGCAGGATGTCGAGGGCTGCAGTGACGTCGTCGGGACTGACGGTCTGGTCGATGCGGTAGTCGCCGATGGCGGCCAACAGCGTGCAGGTGATTTCGCCGTCGCGGCTTTTCTTGTCGTGGCGCATCAGGGCCAGCAGGTCGTCGTAATCGTCACAGTTGAAGGGAAAATCCCTGTAATTGTCACGCACGAAGTTACCCAGGCGGTGCACGTCCTCGCTGGGGAATTTCAGCAGCAGATGCGAGAGGACGGCTTCGGTCACCAGTCCCCAAGCCACGGCATAGCCGTGCGGCACGGGTTTGCCCCGTTTCATGGCCAGGCTCTCGAAGGCGTGGCCGATGGTGTGTCCCAGGTTCAAGGCCTTGCGCTCGCCCTGCTCGTTGGGGTCGCGGGCGACGATATCCACCTTGACCTGCACCGAGCGCCGCAGCCTCTCCAGCAGGTCGTCGTGGTTGATGGGAGCGCTGAAATCATGGTCCAGCAGGCGTAGGAACTCGTCGTGGTCGCTCAGCATGGCATGTTTGAGGACCTCGGCAAAGCCCGACTTCATCTCCTGCAGTGGCAAGGTGTCGAAAAAGCAGGTCGAGATGATGACGTCGCTGGCGGGGGCAAAGGCGCCGATTTCGTTTTTCAGCCCCCCGTAGTTAATGCCCGTCTTGCCGCCCACGGCCGCATCGACGGCGCCCAGCAGGGTGGTGGGCACATTGACGAACCTCACGCCGCGCTTGAACGTCGCGGCCGCCCATCCGCCCAGGTCGGTCACCATGCCGCCTCCCAGGTTGATGACCAGCGAGTGGCGCGTCACTCCCATTCGCTCCATTTCGTCCCACACGCGTGTGACGGTCTCCAGCGTCTTATTCTCATCACCGTCGCCGATGGTGATGAGGTGGGGTGGGGCGGGCGATAGTAGGCGAGCCGTGTTCACGTCGGCTATCCACACCGTGAGGTTGTGGCCGCCGTCATGCTCCAGCCGCTCAATCGCCGCCTTGACTTCGTTGGTGAAAATGAGGTTCTGCATCAGTCATTGGAATTGTAAAAGACAAGAAGGACAATTGATTGATAGAATCATAGCGAATTGTCCTTCTTGTCTTTCTTGTCTTCTGAAAAAATGTCAAGCCTTGACGACGGTCAGCGCCACAAGCAGTGAGGGCAATGCGGCAGCCAGCTCGTCCATGTTCTTATAGACCAGGTCGGCACCGGCCTTGAGGAGGTCTTTCTCGGGGATGGGGCCCGTTGTCACGCCAATGGTGAAGCATCCAGCGGCATGGGCTGCCTGCACGCCCAGCGGCGCGTTCTCGATGACGATGCACTGGTTGGACTTCTTGTTGGCCTTGGCCATACCTTTCAGGAAAGGCTCGGGATTGGGCTTGCCCTTGCGCACGTCGTGTCCTGTGACTTTAGCCTCGCCAAAGAGTCCGGGGAAGTCGTTCTCGATGCGTTCCAGCAGCGCGTCCTGCTGTGAGCCGGTCACCAGCACCCTTTCCACACCAACCTCCTTGAGGGTTTCCAGCACCCTTTTGGCGCCAGGCATCACGGGGGCTTCTCCCAGCTCTCGGAAGTAGCGCGTCTTCACGCCATACAGGGCGAGGGCCTCGTCGTCGGTAATGTTCTTCCCGACACCTTTTTTGAATTTCGTCTTGATGATTTCGGTACCTGTCATGCCCTCCATCTCATAGAATTCGTCTCGGGTACACTTGATGCCGTTCTTCTTCATGAGTTTCACCCAGGCTTGGGTGTGGAGTTTCATCGAGTCATAGAGCACGCCGTCGCAGTCGATGAGGGCGGCTTGGATGTCAAAGCCTTTGTGACCTGTATATTCCAGGTATGCGGCTATGGTCTGTTGTAAGGTCATTGGTTTGTAGTTGTTTAATTATGGATTGTATTCTTTCGTTTTTTTTATCTCACGGTAACGTGCAGGCAACCCGACTTGCGCTCAAAGATGGCGTAACACCGGCCTTGCCGCCTGAAGTCCTGAACCACCTCGGCGAGGATGTTCTTCAGGTCCTCGAGCGAGACGACCATCGTCGGGTCCAGACAGTCAAACTTCACCCAACTGATGTCGAATGTCGTGCCGTACTGGTGGCAGGAGTTCTCGGTCGCGGCGCGGTTGCGGCGCATGAGCTTGCCCACGCTATACACCGTGCGCGTCACGCTGGTCACCTTGATGCGGTAAGCCTTGCCGCCACGCTTGCGGACAGAATCCTGGAACGCGTAGCCGATTTCCTTGAGCAGCTGAGCCGCCTTGGGCACCAGATAGGGCACCGACGCACTCAGGTCGTCGAGCATATAGGCCTCACAGGAGTAGATCCTGATCAGCGGCCTGTCAATGTGCCAGGCTTCGCTCAGCGTTCTCACGGGTTTGAAGCCGTTCTGCTCGGCGGCGACCAGTTGCAGCGCGTTGCTGTCGTTAAAGATTTCCTTGAGTGGGCGTTGCTCGATATAGGTGGGCAGACGGTGTATCTCGGCATCGTCAATCAGGCCCATGCTGTCGCCCGTGATGGCGCGGTTGATGGGCATGGCCGGCGGTGCCTTGTAGTCCCATGCCGTGGTATCTTGTTGCTCCTTGCTGCCATGTCCGCACGACGTGACGCTTGCCACGGCAAGCCCCATCAGCAACAGTATCGGCAACAATCGCAAGATGTTCAGATTCATTGATGATATATAGTAGACGCCACCCAACGGCGGCAGTAGTTTCACATTTGAATAGGCAAAGATAGTGCAAGTCGAGTGGAGAACCAAACAAAAAAAGGATTTTTGTTTGTTATCCCGAGGCGCCGCCTTTCTTCGCCAGAGGCAAAGATACACATAAATCATGTAAAAACCATCACCAAGTCACAAATTTCATAAAACTTATTGTATCTTTGTGGGAATACGAAAGAACACCGACACCTGTAGCAATGATCACGACATCCTATCGTCCCCGCAATCCGGGCCACGACTACTACGGCAGGGGCACCTATCTCATCACGCTGGTGGTGAGCGATAGGCTACCCTTGCTTGGACGCTTGGGCGATGACGTCAAGCACCCCGGGGTCGCGCTCTCACCGCTAGGCAAAGTGGTGCAGCAGGCTTGGGAAACCATCCCCGGGAAACAGGCGGCTCATGGCAATCGCGTGGCGGTGCACGCCTGCGTGTGCATGCCCGACCATTTCCATGGCGTGCTCGAAGTGCTGGAGCCCATGCACTGGAGCCTGGGCGACATCATCCAGGCCTTCAAGGCGGCATGCACCAGCCACTGGCAGCGGCAGCAAGGCCATGGTCATTCCATCAATCGGCCGATATCGGCCGATTGCTACAGCCTCCTCGCTCCGGCATGGCTGCGTGAGAAGGCCCGCCTCCACGACAACGAGGGCGCGCTCATCCGTGCCATGTCACAAAGGCAGCGCCAGGAGTATTACGCGCTCGTGGGCAGGGAGCAGCGGCCGCTTTTCGACGACAATTACGACGACACGGTGAGCCTCGACCAGCGGCACCGCCAGGCCATGATTGCCTATGTCCACGATAACCCGCGGCGGGCCATTTTGCGACGCGCCATGCCCCAGTTGATGCAACGCAGCCTCCATATCCAGATTGGGCAGCGCGACTATGGCATCTTCGGCAATCTGTTCTTACTGCGGTGGCCCGGCAAGGTGCAGGTGCAATGCCACCGCCTGCATCCCGTCAGCAGGGAGCCCTACGAGGCCACGGCCGACTATGCCCGCCTGCGTCAGCAATGGGTGGACGCCATCATGCAGGGGGCCACCGTGATGGTCACTCCAGGCATCTCACGGGGCGAATTGATGATGAAAAACGAATGCCTCAAGAACGGTTACCCTCTCATCCATATCCAGAAAGAACCCATCACGGCCTATTGGAAACCCGAGCAGATGCGGTTTGAGGCCTGCGCTAACGGCAGCCTGCTCATTCTCGCACCATGGGGTCTCGACGCGATGTCAGCCGTCAACGGGGTGCCTGCCACCACCGACTACAGCCGCTTCCACAACATGAACCACCTTGCCGCCGAGATTTGCGCCTTCAACGGCACTGCCACCATCTTGAGATAACCGCCATGATTAATGCCACGACAGATTACTGCCTATATCGGTAGTAATCTTTTGGGCTGTTCCCTGGGTGCCGTCTTTTTAATTGAGTATTATTCTGGTGTAAAACAATGTCATTCAAACAGAAATTTGTATCTTTGCAGGTTCAGAGCCTGTAAACTGACACGGGCTGGAATTCTCTTGGAGTGGATATCAACATGAAATATAGCGTGCTTTTTGTGTGTCTGGGGAATATTTGCCGGTCACCGGCGGCCCAGGCGGTGCTGCAGAGTATGGTCGATGAGCGGGGGCTGACTGACCGCTTTTACATCGACTCGGCGGGCACTGGGGGCTGGCACATCGGTGACCTGCCCGACAAGCGCATGAGGGTGCATGCCCGTCCGCGCGGCTATGAGTTGACGCATCGCGCCCGCAAGGTGCAGCCCTCTGACTTTGAGGATTTTGACCTGATTGTGGGCATGGATGCCGCCAACGTGGATGACCTGCGTGACATGGCGGCGACCATCGAGCAGCAGGACAAGGTGGTGATGATGGGTGACTACATCCGTCAGTTCCCCAACTATGACTATGTGCCCGACCCCTACTACGAGGGCAGCGAGGGCTTTGAACTGGTGCTTGATCTGCTTGAGGATGCCTGCGACAATCTGTTGAATGAGGTTTTAGGCATTAGGCTTTAGGTAATTGATAATTAGTAAAAAACAAGATATCAAGATGAAAAGAATCCATTTATTGACCACGATGGCCCTTGTCGCTGCAGCACTGACGATGAGCGCTCAGTCGCCCATCGCTGTGGACTGGCACATGGGGCAGAACAACACCGCGGCTAACAACTACAGTTCTCGCTTCGTCATCAAGAACGTGTCCAAGCAGCCACTGGCTGCCGACTGGGCCTTCTTCTTCAACCAGTTGTCACGTGCGGTGACGCTGCCCGCAGGGTGCCCTGTTGACATCGCCGAGGTTTCGACGACTTATTACCGCATCACCCCCAATGCCAACTACAAGCCGCTGGCTGCCGGCGATTCGCTGGTGGTGGAGATGGTGATGAGCGGTACCTTCCTCAACAAGGGCTACGGCCCCGCCGGTGGCCATGTGGTGATGGGCGGCGACATGGCTCATCCCATGGCCGTGAACATCAACCGTGCTCCGCTCGACAAGCCGGGACAGTGGCGTGACCACAAGGCTTACCCCGACGGCAACTACATGTTTGCCTACAACGATGCCATCAACGGCTTTGGTGACGCCTACACGGGTAACGACTACGACATCTTCCCCGCTCCCAAGCAGGTGGATATCGAGGACGGCTTCACCCAGGTTGGCAACCTGGTCACAATCAAGACGGGCAAACTGTTCCAATGGGGTGGCTACCGCCGAGCCAAGAATCTGCTCGTCAATGAGTTGCAGAACCGCGGCATCTATGTCACCAACGATCAGAATACCGTCATCGAGTTGCTGCTGGACAAGAAGTTGAGCGACAACCGCGAGTATTACAGCCTGCGTGTGCATGACGGCAAAATCACCATCCTGGGCGTCACCCAGGCTGCCCTGATCAACGGCGTGAAGACCCTTGTGGCCGCGCTGGACCACAGCAAGGGCCACCGCCTGCAGAACTGCTTCGTCATCGACTGGCCCGACTTTGGCTACCGTGGCATGATGCTTGACGTCGCCCGCAATTTTGTCATCAGTCCCGACAATTTCAAGCGTGCAATCGACCTGCTGGCCTACTACAAGTTCAACGTCATCCAGTTCCACTTCACCGACGATGAGGGATGGCGACTGGAAATCCCCGGTTTCCCCGAGCTGACGCAGGTGGCAGCACGCCGTGGCGCCACGCTCGACGAGAGGGGCTACCTGGCACAGATTTTTGACGGCAACGGCAACCCCGACGACCTGTCACAGCCTGGCAATGGCTACTTTACCCGCGCCGAGTTCATCGAGCTGTTGCGCTATGCATGGCAGCGCGGCATCCGCATCATCCCCGAGATTGAGACGCCTGGCCATGCCCGCGCCGCCATCGTGGCGATGAAGAACCGCGCCATCAGCAATCCCACGGCCGAGCAGTTCCGCCTGTGGGACGACAAGAACGAGAGCGTTTACACCTCGGCCCAGAACTATCATGACAATGTGCTCAACGTGGCCAGCGACGACGTTTACCGCTTTATCGACCGCGTGGTGGGCGAGTTGCAGCTGATGTACAAGGAGGCTGGCCTCAAACTCGAAATCGTCCACCTGGGCGGTGACGAGGTGCCCGCCAACGCTTGGGCCAACAGCCCCGACGTGCAGGCGCTCATGCAGCGTGAGAACCTCAAGAACCAGCACGAGGTTAGCGAATACTACATCAAGCGCATCAGCACCCTGCTCGAGGCCCGCAAAATCCGCATCGAGGGCTGGCAGGAAGTGGCGCTCGACCATCTGCACGAGTTCAACTTCGTCATGACGCCCCGCGTGGCTGGCGTGAACGCATGGAGCACCGTGGGTTCGCGCAGCGAGGTGCCCTACCGCCTGGCCAACGACGGCTACCCCGTGATCCTGTCTAACGTGACCAACTTCTACATGGACATGGGCTACAGCTGGCACCAGAACGAGCAGGGACTGCACTGGGGCGGCAAGGTCGATGAGTTTGACGCCTGGAGCGCCCTGCCCGCCAACATCTATGCCAGTGCCCGCACCACTGTTGACGGCAACCCCATCAACATCACCACTGCCGGCGACGGCAAGGTGAAGCTCGAGAAACCCGAGAACATCATCGGCGTGCAAGGCCAGTTGTGGGGCGAGACGCTGCGCTCATTTGACGAGGTGCAGTACATGCTGCTGCCCAAGATGATGGGCGTGAGCGAGCGTGCCTGGAATGCCGTGCCCCTGTGGAGCAAGGACCTGACCGACGTCAAGGCCTACAACGAGGCTCGTCACCAGTATAATCTCAAGATCGGCACCCGCGAGCTGCCCCTGTTGAACAGCATGGGCTACAACTTCCGTGTGGGACCTCCGGGTATCAAGCTGATTGACGGCATGTTGCACATCAACACCCAGTACCCCGACGAGATGGTCACCTACACCCTCGACGGCAGCGAGCCCGCCATCGACTCTCCCCGCTGGACGGCCCCCGTGCCCGTCAAGAACCAACCTCAGGTCATCAAGGCCAAGGCTTTCTACCTGGGCCACGAGAGTGTAACCACCTATCTGTTCAAGTAAGGCGCAGATGGCCGATGCCCAAGCAACCTCTCAAGGGCGGTGTGTCACAAATCTGATTCGATAGCATGACCGTGCTAAGGCACGGGAAATTAAGCAAATTATAAATATATTATTATACTTATTTTTAAATATAATTTGCTTAATTTCCCGCCCGCAGGGCGGTTATGTTTATTTAGTTGATTTATGGCACACCGCCTCCTCGTTGAAAGAATGATAACCTAATTAAACATTATGCTAATATGAAAAAAGTATTTATTCTCCTATTGTCGGCGTGCGCGCTTATGATGGTTGCTGGTGATGGCGACGTCGAGCAGCGCATCGCAGACCTGATGAATCAGCAGAAGGCCCTGAAGAAGCAAGTGAATCAGGCCTTTAAGAAAAAAGACTATGTCACGGTTGCCGAGTTGAATTATCGCGCCCTTGCGATGGTGGACAGCAATAGGGTGTTTCTCGAGCCTCTGGTGGGTGCCGACCAAGTCGATGCCGTTAAGTCCGAATTCCATTACTACCTGGCTTGTTCCTACGCTTTGCGCAACTATACCGAGGGAGCCTTCTACCATCTGCGGCAGGCTGCCAATCTGGGCTTTAACAACTGGAAAGGCATGCTCGACGATCCTGACTTGAACAGTATCCGTCCTGATGCGAGATTTGACGCGATTGTCGATGGCATCAGGGCCCGTTACGATTACCTCACAATCTTGAAAAAAGCGGGTCCGTACGTGCGAAACGAGCGAACGGACACCTTGCCCCGATTTACCTATCAGTCGGCAGCCGACTCCAATCTGCAGCGCGTCAAGGACTATTTCAACCTCGAGAAAGTGGCTGGAAACGGGGATGAGATTTCCAAAATCAAGAAAATCATGACCTATGTCCACAAACTCATCAAGCATGACGGTAGCCACGGTAATCCCGAACACATCAACGCGATTGACATGGCCGAGGCTTGTAAGGACGGCAGCAGGGGCTTGAATTGCCGCGGGCTCGCCATCCTGCTCAATGAGTGCTACCTGGCCATGGGCATCCCTTCGCGTTATGTGACCTGTATGCCTAAAGACTTTATCAGCGATTGCCATGTGATCAATGCGGTTTGGTCAAGTCAACTCGGCAAGTGGCTGTGGATTGACCCGTCGTTTAACGCTTGGGTCACCGACAAGCAGGGGAACCTGCTGGGGATTCAGGAAGTGAGAGAGAACATGCGCAACGGCACCCCCGTGTTCCTGAACAAAGACGCCAACTGGAACAACTCGGTGAAGCAGACCACCGAGGAATACCTGTACAATTATATGGCCAAGAACCTCTATTATCTCATCGTGTCGCACAATCAGGAATTTGGCCTTGAGGACCGTGCCATTCCCAACCAAGCCCACGATGTGGTGCTGCTGCCCACGGGCTACACGCCTGATTATGCCGGCTACGCCGACGACCTCCTGACTAACGATGACGCATGGTTCTGGCAAGCACCCAAGTAACCCCAATCACCGCATCCCTTAAAAAATAGGCGGCCACGGTCCCCGTGCCCGTCAAGAACCAGCCTTAGGTCATCAAGGCCAAGGCTTTCTACCTGGGCCACGAGAGTGTCGTCACCTATCAGTTCAAGTAGAAACAATCGGCCCATCCGAGAACTCAGAGATCTTCAAGATCTCGGAGAACTCAGATGGGTCGATTTTTCTTTCTTTGTCTGTAAAAAGTGTTGAAAAAGTGTTGTTAAATATAAAAATCATCAAATCTGTGTGTTAAAATACACACAGATGTTTTAATATTTGAAAAATAATGTGTATGTTTGTAGTTCCATCTGTAACCTATCAGGAATTACAATATTTCTAATCAATAAAACCTACTACAGTAATGAGAAAACAAATCCTATTGCTACTCTGCCTTAGCCTCTTGTCACTGCCGGGACTGGCCCGTGTGGTGACAGGTGTGGTGACGCAGTCGAGCGACGGCGAGCCGATTATCGGCGCGTCGGTCAAGGTGCACGGCACGACGCGGGGCACGGCGACCGACTTCGACGGCCGTTTCTCGATTGAGGCTAACGACGGCGACGTGCTCGACGTGAGCTACGTGGGCATGAATCCCAAGAGCGTGAAGATAGGCGCCGGACAATCGGTGGTCAACATCACGCTTGAGGAGAATGCCCAATTGCTGGGAGAGGTCGTGGTGACCGCCATGGGCCAGACCCAAGAGAAAAAGAAGCTGAACTTCGCCGTTCAGTCCCTTGACGAGGAACAGGTGACCGCTGGTGCTTCCACCAACTTCGCCAACTCGCTGCAGGGCAAGATTGCCGGTCTCCAGGTGAGCACCGGCGGTAGCTCGCCCAACTCCTCAACCCAAATCATCATCCGCGCCATCTCGTCGATGAACAACTCGATGAACAACGAGCCGCTGATTATCATTGATGGTATGGCCATTCGCGGTGGTGCTTCAACGCTCGCCGACATGAATCCCAACGACATCGACAACATTACGGTGCTGAAGGGTGCTGCCGCATCGGCCCTCTATGGCCAGGAGGCGGCAAACGGTGTTATCATGGTCACCACCAAAAGCGGCGGTACCAATGGCGAGGTCACTGTCTCGGCTTCGGCCTCACTCGAGTTGAATACTCCCTACAGATTGCCCAAGATTCAGAGCACCTTTATCCCTGGTGCTAAGGGTATGTACAAGGAAAACATGGGCAGCGGCGGCTGGGGCCCCTACATGAACGAGAATGACACCTATTACAACAACTTGAAGGATTTCCTCAAGACCGGTATTCTCCAGAAATATGACGTGAGCGTGAGTGGTGGTTCCGAAAAGTTCTCCTCTTATGCTTCGGTGTCTTACTATGACAATCAGGGTATTGTTCCCAAGGATTACCGCAAACAGGTGAATGCCCTCATCAAGGGTGTATACAAACCCAGCAATAAAGTGACGGTGCAGTTGAGCGCCAACTTCATGAACCGCAAGTCACGCGGTTTTGGCAACTCGATGTCCACCATCTACAACTGGGGTATCAACAAGAACATGAGCGACTACCGCACCCTCGAGGGGCACGTGAACTGGTGGGCCTACTATGACCACTGGGAGAACCTGCTCGACACCGAGCGCATCAACGGTGCCGTGTCGCCCTACTTTGGCCGCTATATGGACTGGAGCCAGACCGAAGGCAACCGCTTCGTCATCAATGGCCAAATCAGTTATGAGCCGATTAAGAACCTGGTGTTCACCGGCAAGATGGGTTATGACAAGAGCTACTCGATGTATGACTCCTATACCATTCCCCGCATCTATGACGGCGACCTGGTCGATCCCACGGCCGATGATGTACAGACCAAACTTTCGGACATGCAGTCCAAATTCGGTTCATACAGTTTCCAGCCCTCACGTGGCTCATTGCTGAACATGCAGTTCCTGACCACCTATCAGCACACCTTTGCCGAGGACTATACGGTAAGTGCTCTCTATGGTCTGGAATACAAGGAAACACGTGGAGTGGAAGCCTCAATGTATAACGAGCACTTCCAGCTGGGTGGTGAGTTCTACAGCTTCAACAACACCGACTTCACTAACGGTGACCTGCTCATCAGCAACCATCCCACGCTCTACCACAGCAAGAGGAACATCTACGGACACTTCGGTGAACTGCGATTTGACTACAAGGGCATGGCCCAGATTTCGGCTACCGCCCGAATGGACGGCTCATCTACCTTGAGGCAGTCCACGCAGACAACATTCTTCTATCCGTCAGTCACCGCCGGTGTCATCTTCAGCGAACTGTTTAACCTGAGCAACGATTGGTTCAGTTACGGCAAGTTGCGTGGCAACTGGGCCAAGGTGGGTAAAGACTGCCAGGCCTTCCTGTTCACCGACACCTACAAGCAGTGGACCCTCTTCCCCGATGGTGGCTATGGTGTGGATCCCACCACATCGCGTGCCGTTGACCTCGTTCCCGAGATGACCAAGTCGTGGGAGATTGGTGCCGACCTGCGCTTCTTCCACAACTGGACACGTCTCGACATTGCTTACTACTCGACCACGGTCGATAACCAGATTGTGACAGTTCGCGTGTCGCCCGCTTCGGGTGTGATTCTCCAGACCCGCAACGAGGGTAGCCTGAAGAACCACGGTATGGAAATCTCGTTGAACCAGGACATCATCAAGGCCACCGACTTCTCATGGACCGCTCTGGCCAACTTCTCGTTCAACCGCAGCAAGGTGCTCTACCTGCCCAACGAGTTGACCGAGATCCAGGGCACCCAGTATGGCGACATCTTCCCCGTTGCCCGATTGCACGAGTCATCGACGGGTATCTCGGGTAAAGACTACGTGCGTGACCCCGAAGGCCGTGTCGTGTGTGACGAGAACGGTTATCCCATCATCGATGCCGCCAAGGGCCTCTACATCGGTAACCGCGAGCCCGACTGGCTGCTGGGTGTGGGCAGCACATTGCGTTACAAGAACGCCACGCTGTCGTTCCTGTTCGACGGCCGCAAGGGCGGTGACGTGGTCAACGTCACTGGCCGCAGCCAGATCACCAACGGCATGAGCAGCCTCTATGACAAGTACCGCAACCGCGAGTACATCATCGACGGTGTGCAGGCTGTCCCCGGCCCCGATGGAACGACGACCTATGTCAAGAACACCACGCCCATCGTGCTTGACTCCTATTTCATCAACACCTATTACTCGACTGTATCGTCCAATTTTATCGAGGACGGTTCCTATATCCGCTTGAGTTATGTGACGCTGAGCTATGACTTCGGCAAACACTTCAAGCGCACCTGGCCCGTCAAGGGCTTGTCGTTGACGGCTACAGCGCGCAACCTGTTCCTGTTGACCAAGTACCGCGGTAATGACCCCGCCGTGCTTGCTGCCACTTCAGGCGGTACCGGTAGCGCCGGCATCGACAATTACAACGTGCCCAGCACGCGCAGTTTCAATTTCACGCTTAAAGCAACATTCTAAAAGGCCAACGACTATGAAAAAGATCAAATTTTTAGCATTATTGATGCTGGTTGGCCTGGTGTCGGTGAGCTGTAACGATGTCCTCGACGATAACGTCAACCCCGACAGGGCCCATGTGATTGATGCCAAGGACGGTCTGCCCGTCATCATCTATTACGCCCAGCAGATTGTTTATGACCACAGCGAATACTACGCCTACTTCTCCCAAATGCTTACCACTGGCGGCAAGAGTTCGGTGGGTGCCTACAGCTACAAGTGCGAGTGGGAGATGCTGACGATGAACCGCCACCCGATGTGGCGCCGTCATTTCTATGACATCGGCAAGAATACGGTCAATCTGGTCAATAATTCCAAAGCCATCAATTCGCCCAACTACGAGTTGATAGGCCGCACCATTATGCTGATGTCCACCCAATTGACAACTGATGCCTTTGGCGACATCCCCCGCAGCGAGGCCTATCAGAGCATCGCTCCCACCTATGATACCCAAGCATCGGTATATGCCTGGATGATGCAGGAGTGCGAGGACCTCATCAAGATGTATGAGGACCCCGCCATCGTCAACAACCCTGACAACCAACCGATTACCGCTGCCGAGGACCGCGTCTATGCCGGTGACCTCGAGAAGTGGAAAGGCCTGGTGCTGGCCGTCAAGGCCCGCCTGCTGTTGCGCAACATCCCCAATGTGGACCGCTCGACAGCGATGTGCCAGAAGATTGTTGACGCTGCCGATGCCGCCATCAACCAGTGGCGCAAGGGCGACGTGTTTGACTATCAGGGCGGTCGTGACGCTTGGTTTGGCAACGAGCCCCGATACTATTGGGACGGCGGCACGGGCACGCAGAATGCCGTGTGGAGCGTCGCACAGCCCGTCATCAACTCGTGGGAGTCGCGCGGCAACCTGTTGGGCAGCGCTATCCCGAGCAAGTATTTCATGGTGGACCTCTTGGGCCTCAGCAAGCCTGATAACGAGATGACCAGCGGCACCTTTGGCGGCGAGGGTTCATACGACGGTTTTGCCAACGACCCGCGCTGCGGTCTGCTGATGATTGCCCGCACGGGTCCCGCCAGTGCGTCAACCACCAGCGAACGCATCAAGATGCGTTATCTCGAGAACAATATCGGTATGGGAACGTCCTTCAAGATTGCCAACTATCCCAACCTGTACATGGGCGCTTATGCTGGCGCTGCCGATGCCTATAACCCCATCTTCACGATGGAGGAGCTCTATTTCATCAAGGCCGAGGCGCTGTACTGGATGGGTAACAAGACTGAGGCGTGCGCGCTGGCCAAGGAGGCCACCCAATGGAACATCGAGCGCCATCTGACCGCCTTCCTGCGCAACTATCCTAACCCGAATTACAACGCCAACACCGACAACAAGTACCCGGGCAACAGCGTTACCGGCGGCAAGCCCGGTTATGAGCCTGCCGAGTACTGGTTTGCTCAGGTGGCTGCCTTCCTTGACAACGAGGAGTACTACAAAGGCACGAGGCTGTCTCCCCACAAGGTGACCGACCGTGGCAATAAGCACTGGTTCTTCAACCCCAGTGAGTTCTCGCTGAGCGACCTCATGCAGCAGAAGTACATCGCCATGTATCTGCAGCCCGAGCAGTGGACCGACATGCGGCGCTACCACTACAGCAACAACCGCAACCACTACGGCATCGGTGACAACCAGGAAATCGTCTATCCGACCCTGCGCAGGCCCTACAACCTGTACGCGGCCTACTGGATTGACGGCCTGACCGAGGAGCAGAAGGAGAACACGTGGATCCAGCGTATCAACTACGACCCCGAGACCGAGGAGAAGTATAACCGCCAGGAGCTCGAACGCCTGGGAGCCTACAAGAACTACAAGTGGTTGCAGGAACCCATGATTTGGGCACACAACTACGGTGAAGTCACCTCCTTAACCCAAGAATAACGACCTTAAGGACTTTTAAAACCTTAAGGGCCTTAAGGACCTTATAAAGTAAACAACAAGATCATGAAACGAAATAGAATAAAATATGGACTGATAGCCTTGGTGGCACTGATGACCACCTCGTGTGCAATCCATGACCCGTTTGCCGACAACGGCGAGCTCGGTCAGATTTTGCCCACGGTGGACTGGGAACAGGGCTCCACGCTGGTCAAGGCAGGCAACTATGCCACCTTCAAGGGCAAGTATTACACCACCAGCGATAAGGCGATAGACCACAGCGAGGTGTGGTGCCTGATTAAGCGTGAACAGGTGGCGACGGCAACCAGCAAGTTGACGACATCGCTGTCCTATACCAAGAATTACTCCCTGACCGACACCGTGCGCTCCATGCAGCGTGTCGCTACCTATGCCCACAGCAAGGCTGAGTGGGACGGCTATGAGTATGTGCTCACCGACAGCTTCCCCACCTCGCGCACCCTCGCTCCCGTGACGTGGGTCAACCCCGAGGAGTGGGACCAGGAGAAGTTCGACAGCTACTATCCCTCGACGTTCCAGCAGGAGTTCATGGACTATATGGTGAAGGCCTTGACCAAGGACAGCACCTACTATAACGACCTGCGCAACGTCTATATCAAGTACAACTTCCCCATCGAGCTGTTCCAGCAGCTCAACGCGCAGTACAAGATTGATTTCCCGACCGACACGACCACCGACGACAAGTCCAACGCCTGGTTTACCACCGATGAAGTGGACCACTACTACTACATCACCGTGGCCGACGATGGCACCGCCGTCTATCACGAGATTGCCAACGAGAGCGACGCTCCTGCGGGCGCCAACGTGCAGGCGGTCTATAAGTCGGCCTTCTGGCTCTTCTCGCGCTACAGCGATGACACGGGTGGCAAAATCACGACCGTTCGCCGCCAGTACATGCCCTATTTCCAGAGCATGCTCGAGACGATTCCCTTCACCTCGTGGATTTACAACACCGCCGACAAGTCTTACACGGTGAACTTCAGCCGCAAGTACTCGCTCATGCCTCAGTACCGCGTCTATGACACCGACGGCAAGATGGGTGTGACTACCGACAACAAAGAAGTTTCACTGAATTAGTTGATAGTCCATAGTTGATAGTCCTTAGTTGGCTTCCGCGAACAACTAAGGACTAAGGACTAAAAACTAAAAACTTTTAAAAAAGATATGAAAACATTCAATAAAATAGCATTCATGGTCCTGATGGCGGTCATGGCGGTGTCATGTATCGACAAGACACCCGACTATGGCAATTTCCCCACCAAGGATGTGGACTTCACCTATCATGTGGAGGATGACCGCTATGGACTGGATTTCTATGTGGTTTCCACCGTTGAGTTCACCAACACCTCGGCCAAGTCGGGACAGGTGACGTGGGACTTCGGCGACGGAACAACCTCGACCGAGATGAACCCCTCGCACAAGTATGCCAAGGCGGGTGTCTATCAGGTAACGCTCACCGTCGATGGCGTGGGTAGCCGCACTTATCCGTTGCTTATCTACGACATCGCTCCTGTGTTGAGCATCGCCGAGCAGAGCGCGGTTCCCGTCGTGATCAACGACGTGGACGTGAAACTCGACATTGAGTTGCCCAACCCTGAGAACCTCAAGTGCAAGTATGTGTGGACCTTCCCCGACGGCACCCGCGATGCCCAGGGCAACTTGATTGCCACCTTCGAGGGCTACAGCCACGACGACGGCACCATCGACAACCCCGGCAAACTGACCTTCAGCAACATCGGCTCGCAGAAGATTACCCTGCAGACGTGGTTCGACATCAACGGCGAGAACCGCCGTCTCGAAGACAGCTACGTCAATGTGCAGGTGGGTTCGTCGATTCCCGCCCCCACGCTCTATTACGCGACCCAGGGTGGTAACATCATGGCCGTGAAGCTCGTGGACCTCTCGCAGCTCCCCGCCGGCACCAAGAACATGCCCTTTGACATGGGTGTTAGCTCGGGCAACATGCCCACGACGCTTGTGTTTGCCTGCGAGAAGACGGTGACCGACAGCGCCACCATCGAGCAGGACAATGTCTATATCTTGGACTGCGGCAAGCAGTACTACTACATCAACGACGAGGCCGGTAACCTGGGCGACGGCAAGATTACCGTCATGAGCGCTGACGGAACGACGACCAACGTGATGATTACCAACGTGGGCGGTCCCGCCTTCAACGACCCCTTCCAGGGCTGCACCGACGGCACCTACCTCTACTACACCGACCGTAACACGGGCATCCGCCGCATCCCGCTCACCACGCGTGGCGAGACCGAGCAGACCAACTACACCAGTGTGGCAGGCTACTTTGTGGTCAACAACCAGTTGAGCTACTACGGACAGGGTATTGCCTATGGTGCCATCCACACGGGCCTCTACCTCGACCGCAAGGGCAAATTCTGGTGGGGCAAGAACTACTCGGGTAACGGTATCTACCGCTTTACCACTGCCGACATCGGCAAGACTGGCACGGGCGTCAAGATTCCGTATCCCATCGTGCTCGAGACCACCCAGCCGCGTGGCTTCACCCTCGACGAGGACTTGAACTACCTGTATGTGTGGATGACCAAGGGCACCACACCGGGTGTGGGCTTCACCCAGTATCAGATTCCTGCCGACGATGCCACGGTGACCTACGACAAGTACGTCAACTTCATCACGATGGAGGCTGACCCCATCAACACCACCGATGCCGAGGGCGTTTACACCACCCAGATGGCTGTCGATTCCCAGACGCACTATGTCTATTTCGGCTTCCGTGCCGCCACGACCGAGAAGACCTACACCACCGGCCTCTACTACTTCAATCCCGAGGACGGCAAGGTGTACAACTTCAACGGCAACAAGGATAAGATCCTGGGTCTGTGCATCAACCCGCGCCTGACCAACCTGTTCTAACGTAACTAGCAACTAGGGACTAGGGACTAAGGACTAAGAACTAAGGACTAGGGACTAAGGACTAAGGACTATGAAAAAGACGTTAATCCTGATGGCATTGCTGGTGACGATGGTCGCCGGCAGTGCCATTGCTGTAACCGCCGATGTCGCCCCCAAGCGGGAGCAGCGCGGCATGTGGATGACGGCCTACCTGAGCGACTGGCCCAGCGGCAACATCACAGCGAGCAACACGCCCATCATGCAGAACGCTTGCCGCAAGATGCTCGACACCATGCGCGTCAACCACATCAACGTGGTCTATTACCACGTGCGTGCGATGTGCGACGCGATGTACAATTCGGCCTATGAGCCTTGGTCCAGCTATATCACGGGCACTCGTGGCGTGGCGCCGACGTTCGACCCCTTCGGCTTCCTCGTCGAGGAGGCTCACAAGCGCGGTATCGAGGTCTATGCCTGGGTGAACCCTTACCGTTATGGCCATGGCGACAACATGTGGGGACAAAGCGAACGGGATTACATCCACACCCATCCCGAGTGGCTCCTGACCACCCCCTACGAGACGGTGCTCAATCCCGGCATCCCCGAGGTGAGGCAGCGCGTCGTGGACGTGTGCGAGGACATCTTGGTGAAATATGACGTGGACGGACTGGTGTTTGACGACTATTTCTACAACCAGGACAACCCGTCATTTGAGTTGGATGCCGACCTCTACAACGCCTATCGGGCCAATGGCGGCACGATGTCGCAGGGCGACTGGCGACGCGAGAACGTCAACCAGATGGTCAAGGACGTGAACGACATGGTCAAGGCGACCAAGCCCTGGGTGCGCTTTGGCATCGGGCCCGCTGGCGTGGCGTGCACCGCCCAATCGGTCGCCGACAAGTATGGCGTCGAACCTTGTCCTGCGGGCAGCGACTGGCAGTATAACCAGATTTACAGCGACCCCATGGCATGGTTGACGCGTGGCACCATCGACTTCCTGGCGCCGCAGGTCTATTGGAACACCAATGGCACCTTCATCCCCGTCACCACCTGGTGGGGCAAGATGGCGGCGCGTTTCAACCGTCACGTCTATATCAGCCAATGGATTCCCGACGAGGCGGGTTGGGGACTGGATGAGTTTGTCAAGCAAGGGCGCATCATGCGAGAGGCGATGGCTGCGGGCGGCAACCCGGGCATGGTGTATTTCCGCTACTACACCTGGCGCAACAAGAGCGAGAAAATCGACGGCAAGGTGCGCCAGTTGCGCACTTGGTTGCGCGACAGCCTGTACAGTTCCATCGCCCTGAACCCCGCCCCCGCTTGGCTCAAGCCCGACCAGACCTATACCACGGTCAGCAACCTCGCCTATAGCGACGGCACGCTCTCGTGGGACAGTATCCCCAATGTGCGCTATGTCGTCTATGCCATCCCCGATGGGGTGGAGGACAAGGATTTCCATTGCCAGGCACAGTATATCGACGGCGTGAGTTATTGGGCTTCCTACACCTTGCCCGACAATAAGCGCGAGGGCTACCGCTATGCCGTGACCATACTCGACCGCTGGGAGAACGAGTTTGCTCCCGCCATGCCCGGCGTGGAGTCGTCACAGGCGATACAGCCCATCTTGCTCTGCCCTGATGATGGTGCTCCAGTGATGCCGTTCACGCAGTTGCAATGGACTGCGGGCGACGCTTCCAACTATGTCATTCAAATCTATGCCGACGAGCGGATGGACTCCATGGTGACACAGCTGGAGGTGGACACGGCACAATGTCCTATTTACCGCATCCCCGCACTTACCGACGGCACTTACTGGTGGCGCGTGGTGGCACGCGGAATCAACCGTTGGGACAATGCCAGCGAACTGAGGCATTTCACCCTGGAGCAGATGCGCATCACCTCGCCTGCCGATGCGGCGACGTCAGTTCCCTTGACACCGCTCATCACATGGACATCGGGTGGCGCAGGCACCTCCTACGTGCTGGAACTCTCCACCTCCTCGTCGATGAACAATCCTGACACCATCAGGCTCGATACAGCCTCTTGGCTGGCACCCAAATACCTCTTGGCAGGAGCCACGACTTATTATGCCCGTGTGACGGCATGCTATGATGGTGCCACCATTGTCACCCCAGTTACTTCGTTCACTACTCGTGAGGTCGTCCCTGATGTACCCGTGATGCTCATGCCCGACCAAGACGGCATGGTGTTGTCCAACAACGACGTGGTAAGTTTTGAGCCCGTCGAGGGCGTACACTCGTTGAGGGTACAGATTAGCAGTTCAGAGTCCTTCCCCACGCGTTCGTCCTACAACGGCACCCTCGAGAGGACATTTGAGACGCCCATGTTGGGTTCCATCAAGGGCGTCGGCAAGATGGTTGACGGAACGACTTACTATGTGCGTGCCCGCTTTGCCTACCGCACTCTGGACACCGGCACGTCGCTGCAATATACCGACTACTGCCCCGTCACCACGTTTGTCTATCGCGAGGCGCTCGTCGGTGACGTCAATGGCGACGGCAACGTCAACATCAGCGATGTCAACGCCGTCATCTCCAGCATCCTGAACATCAATCAGGCATTTGATACCCGCTGCGATGTCAACAGCGACGGCGCCATCAATATCAGCGACGTCAATGTCATCATCGCCATCATACTCCGTTAATAATTAGGCGTTAGGCATTAGGCGTTAGGCGTTAGGCATTAGGCGTTAGGTTTTAGGGCGCGGATGCCAACTAGGGACTAAGGACTAAGGACTAGGGACTAAGGACTAAAGACTAAAAACTAAGGACTAAATCCTTTGATTGTTGAAGTTTTTTTTGTTACTTTGTTGATTACAAACATGATGAATAATTAATAAAATATATAAACGATTAAAAATCAGCTGATTATGAAGAAATTATTACTCTTTTCTCTTTTTGTGGCATCATGTGCCCTAAGTATGTGGGCCGTGACCGACGGCGTGAAGTATGACGTCGTTAACGGCTTGAAAATCGAGAACCTGTGGATTCAGGACCGCGCTCACACGATAGAGCAGTGGTCGGCACAGCCCTATTGCAACACATCGGCCCGTACGGCGGTGATGCATGACGGCTTTATCTACATCGCTCGTTCTAACGCCAATGCCGTCATCTTGGGTACCGACACGCTGGCTCAAAGCGTCATCTACAAGGTGAATGCGGCCAACGGTGAGTTTGTCAAGGAACTGCCCTTGACGCTCGACGGCAACATCTATGGCGGTGCGGTGCTGAGCAGCAACACCGTCGGTGTGGACAATTTCGGACACCTGTTCATGGCGCCGTACACGAGTGAGCTTGCCAGTGAACAGCCTGTGTATATGGTTGATAAAGAGACTGGTGAACTTACGCTGGTAGCAATCCTTGACAAGGGTGAGGCCCTGCAGCGTTGCGACTACATCGACGTGATGGGCGACTTGACACTGGAGCAGGCCGAGTGCAACATTATGAGTGCTGGCGCCAGTTCGGAGTACGTCTATCGCTGGCACGCCGACCAGGGCGGTGACTGGGAAGGTGGTTTTGAGGGTGACCCCTACCTCGCCATCTATGATTTTTATCCCGAGACGGTAACCAATTGGGGTTATGCCCCCGTAGTGAAGATGATACCCAACGGCGAGGGTGACTATAGCGGCGAGCTCTTCTATGTCGATGGTTTCCACTCGTCACCTATCCTCTATGACGTGTACGGCACGATGGTAGATAACTTCGAGAAGGTAGATCCTGAGATTTGGCCCATGGAAGTGGGTGCCAACGGTGTGTGCGAGTTCACGCTCGACGGACGCAACTTCTTCGTGTATGTCACGGCCCAATATTCTGACTGGGATGCCGACGGTGTGAACCTTCGAGCTTGCCAGGTCAACATCTGCGAGATGGGCGAGGGCATGGTATTCGAGGGAATGCAGCGCTACTGGATGGTGCCCGATGCCTTGGGTACCTTCAGCGACGGTGGTACGCGCGTCGAGAGCATGAATGTGGAGTATGGCACCGATGCCAAGGGTAATCCCATGGTGACGCTGTTCATCTTCAAGTGTGTCAACGGTATGGCCGTTTACCGCATCACCCTGGACGATGGCGTGACGCCCATCCTGCCACCTGACCCGAACAACGACGGTAGCATCAACATCAGCGACGTGAACGTCATCATCGAAATGATTCTCGGCGGCAAATACGCCGTCAACTGCGACGTGAACCAAGACGGCAGCGTGAACATCAGCGACATCAATGCCATCATCGCCCTTATCTTGAATTAATCGTTTTAGGCTTTAGGTATTAGGCTTTAGGTGTTAGGCATTAGGCATTAGGTGTTAGGTGCATCCGCGCCCCTAGAGCCTAAAGCCTAAAACCTAAAACCTGAAAATAAACAACCGAATTATGAAAAAGACTTTATTACTTTTCATCGCTATGGCGGCAACGGCACTGGGTGCCGCTGCAGTGACCGACGGACAGAAATATGACGTTATCAATGGACTGAAAATCACCAATCAGTGGATTTTTGACCGTTTCCACACGGGTTCGGCCTATTCAGGCAGTGATATCGACAGCCAGCGTGCGCGCACGGCGACGATGGACCAGGGCGTGGTGTATGTCGCCCGCAGTGAGGAAAAACTTGTCGTTGAGGGTACCGACTCCATCATGCAGTCGGTGATTCACCGTTACTCGGCTGTCGATGGACATCAGCTCGAGGACCTGCCCTTGACGCTGGATGGTGCCCCCTACGGACGCTTCCTGGGTGTGGCGAGCATCGGCAAGGACAGTTTCCACCACATCTGGGTGGCTCCCATGACCAGCACGGCACAGCAATACATCCCCGTTTACATGGTGAACACCGAAACGGGTGAACTCACGCTCATTGTCGAGATGGACAAGGGTGAAGCCTTGCAGCGCACCGACTACCTCGATGTGATCGGTGACCTCACGCTGGAACAGGCCGAGTGCAACATTATGACGGTATCGGGTGCTACTGCCGACCCTGGCTTCCCGACGCTTTACCGCATGCACGCCGACCAGGGCGGTGACTGGGAAGGTGGCTTTGAGGGCGACCCCTATATGGACATCCTCAACTTCTATCCCGAGACCAAGACGGGCTTCTCGCTGGCACCTGTCATCAAGATGATTGAGGGCGTTGACGAGGAATCACGTTATAGCGGCGAGATGTTCTATATCGACTGCTTCGACACCGCACCGGTAATCTATGATGTATGGGGTTCGGTAGTGGAGTCGTTTGAGGTGGTTGACCATGAACTGTGGCCCAAGTCGGCTCCCAATGGTTGCATCGAGTTCTCGATTGACGGCCGCAACTTCCTCGTGTATGCCATCGCCGACATGCACGGCACCGGTAACGGCTGCCAGGCCAACATCTGTGAGTTGGGCGAGGGACAGTCTCTGAATGGCTTGACCAAATATTGGCAGATTCCTGCCGACAGCCTGGGCAACCTCAACGACAGCGGATTGCGCGTTCACTGCTTTGCAGTGGAATATGGCACCGACAGCAAGGGCAACGAGGAGGTGACGCTGCTCACCTTCAAGGCCTACAATGGTATGGCCGTATATAAGATTACCCTGGACGACGGCGAGGATCCTGGCCTGCCCGGTGACGTGAACAACGACGGCAGTGTGAACATCAGCGACGTTAATGCGGTCATCGACCTGATTCTTGGCGGCCGCTACTCTGAGAGAGCCGACGTGAACGGCGACAGCAGCGTGAACATCAGCGACATCAATGCCCTGATAGCCATTATCTTGAAATAATCTTTTTTAGGCTTTAGGCATTAGGTTTTAGGCTTTAGGTGGCATCCGCATTCTGAAGCCTAAAACTTGTCACCTAACCCCTAAAGCCTAACACCTAACACTTAAACCTGTTATGGAAAAAAATAGACGATTACTGAGGCTTGTCCTGGCCGTCACGCTCGCGCTGGTCTGTGGCGAGAGTCTGGCGCGTGACCAGTGGGTCATCGGCACCAGGGCCTATGATGTGGACACGCTGATTTATCCTCACCGCGTGGGGCCGGGAATGACGGCGGCTAAGTTCGACATCCCCGACATGCCGCTCAAGGTGAGCGTGACCGAAATGGACTTGACGAACCCGTGGATGATGATGGAGACCTGCCTTGGTGCCGACAAGTCGGTGGGTTGTGAGACCCCCGTCAACATGATTGCGCGCAACACCAGGCAGGGGCATGAGGTGGTGGGAGCCGTCAATGGCGACTTCTTTATGACCTCGCCCACCAACGAGGTGGGACTGCCCCTCAGTGGCCAGGTGCGCAACGACGAACTGGTGCTGAGCAGCCACAACCGTGCCTGCTTGGTGCTCGATAGCGGCAAGCGCCCCTATATCGACCGGTTGACGTTCACGGGGCGTGTGACGTGTGGTGACCATTCTTTCGCCCTCAATTTGGTGAACCGTATGCGCTATGCCTACGAGAATATCGCCGCCAACCAGTCTATCCTGTTCACGCGCAGTTACGGCCCTGTGACCTATGACGGTTCCACGTCGGGCAAGATGGTGCTGCTGCGGCCCGTTGAGGGAGATTTCCGCTGGCTGGCCAACGGTGTGGAGCATTGTGTCATCGAGGATATCATCGATGCGAAAGGCTCGACCGCCATCCCCGATGGGAAGGCCATCCTGTGGCTTAAAGGAACCTATGCCAACCAGACGGAATGGATGACCGTGGGCGATGTGCTTGATGTGGCCTTCAGGCTCGCCCTCAACAGCGGCCCTGGCGACATCGTCATCAACCAGCTCATCGGCGGTAGCAACCACATCATCATGCAGAACGGTCAGTTCATGGAGGATTGGGATGAGCGCCACCCGCGCACTGCTATCGGCATCAATGCCGACAGCACCCGCCTCTACTTTGTCGTCGTGGACGGCCGTCACATCACCTCGACAGGCGTCACGCTCAAGGAGATGGCGGGCATCTTTGAGGCTCTCGGAGCGGTTCATGCGGTGAACCTCGACGGCGGCGGCTCATCGTGTATGGTGGTCAATGACGAGGTGCTGAACCATCCCAGCGATGGCCCTGTGCGTGCCGTGGGAAACGGCTGCCTGTTCGTCTCTACCGCCCCCGAGGACGACAACATCGGCATGGTCAGCTTTGAGCCCCGTTGCTACAACCTGTCGATTGCCGCGACCACGTCATTCGGCGTGTGGGGCTATAACCAGTATGGCGTTCTCAAGACGCGTGACCTGCAGGGCTGCACCTTCTCGTGCGATGGGCAGGTGGGCACCTTTGACGCCGACGGCATCTTCCATGCCTCTACACAGCCTGCCGTGGGCAACCTCTATGTGACCTATGGCGACGTCACGGCGACACAGCCGGTAACCATCCGTGAGGCGCAGTGGCAACTCATGAGCGACAGTGTGGTCATTGACCGCTTTCACCCCTATGCCATCAACATTAACGGCATCAGCGGCTACGGCCTGGACAGGGTGGACCCTTCGGTGGTGCCCTGGCTGTCGGCCGACGAGGCGGTATGCACCGTCGATAGTCTGGGCATCATCACCGCCGTGGCCGACGGTCGCACCCATGTCGGCTCTGAGCACCCGATGCTGGCCGACTCCTTGCTGGTCAAGGTGGAGAATCCCTTGGCACGCGTCACCACGGTCGAGAACGCCCCGATAGACCCCGATACCTGGACGGTGGGCCAGAGCGGCGGCTCCAACAGCGTGGTGACAGCCCTGGACAATGGTTTGCAGATTGACTTCACGGGTGCCTCTTCCCGCAACCCCTATATCAAGATTTCCAAGCAGATTGCGTTCTGGGGCATCCCCGACACGGTGCGTCTGCGCATGGTGCCGGGTGGCTTGACGCTCAAGTCGGTCAAAATCATGGTCGAGAACGCCTATGGCGAACGCACCACGACCGAATACCCTGTGCCTGAGAATGTTGAGGGCATGGTCACCATTGACGCCCCTGTGAGCGACTTGTGCGATGCCAGCGATTTGGGCAGTTTCCCGCTGAAACTGATTTATTTCCTGATCAGCCATCAGTCCACTACCGTTGGCGCGTCTTACAGTTTCAAGGTGCCGGGCATGGAACTTATCTATGACGGGATGCCGCAGGAGGAGCCCCCCTTGCACGGTGACGTCAATGGCGACGGCACGGTCAATATCGCCGACATCAACATCGTCATCGATGCCATCATCGCCGGCCGATACCTCACCGCGGCCGACGTCAACCACGACGGCACTGTCAATATCAGCGACATCAACACCCTAATTTCCATCATCCTGAAATAGTTAACAGTTGACAGTTAACAGTTAACAGTTTGAGTGCGGATGCCATTCCAATAGAACGCGGTAGCCCGATAATAAAATCTTAGCGCCTTCGCGCCTTAGCGTGGGGCTATGTGTTCATGCGTGGGGTAGTGGCCGTGTGGGGATGGTTGACGACGAGCCACACGCCTGTGAAGATGAGCGCGGCGGCCACGGCGTGCATCCATTGCGGCATGGCCAGGCCCATCACCATGCTGGCCACAACGGTGACAAAGGGCTGCACGTAGTTATACACGCTCACCGTCGTGGGCAGCAACCGTCGTTGGGCATACACCACCAGCAGAAAGGTGAAGAACGTTGCCGCGGCCACGATATAGACGATTTCGCTCACCGTGCGCAGGCTCATGCCCGCCCAGTTGATTTGGGCGATGTGGGGTAGGGTAAAGGGCAGGATGATGAGGCTGGCAAAGGTGAAGGTCCACTTGTTGAAGGTGAAGGCGTCATACTTGCGGAATAGGCTCGCATAATGCGTCAGGTAGAAGGCATAGCCCACCTGGGCGACAAGGATGAGCAGGTCGCCGCGAAAGTCCGTCGGCTTGCCGGTGGCGGCCGACGCGGTGCGTGTGATGAGCAGCACGGCCCCCGTGAAGCCCATGATGATGCCCAGCGCACGCCGTGGCGTGATGCGCTCGTGCAGCAGGATGGACGATAGTATCAGGGTGAAGATGGGCATCGTCGTCAGCTCGATGGTGGCATTGATGGGTGAAGTCAGGCTCAAGCCCACGATGTAGCCGCCCTGGGCCATCACAAAGCCAAAGATACTCGCTCCAACGATGCGCAGCAGGTCGCGGCGCTCCACGCGTTGCTGCGGCACAATCAGTGAGCCCAGCCAGAACAGCAGCGCCGCCCCGCAGATGCGGAAGGCCACCAGCTGCGGGCCAGTGATGCCGCCATAGGTGAGCACGTCCTTGGAGAACGTCGCCATCAGGCCGAACAGCACCATCGCCAGCAGCATCGCGCCATGCGCGCGCCAGTCCTTATGTTGATTGTTATCGGTAGTCATATCGGTTTCAGGCGGCAAAGGTAGTGCAAGCCGAAAATAATGCCAAATATATTTGAGCATTGTTGAGGTGCCGCCTACCTTAGCCAATTAACAGAAAAGAGTTGGCAAAGGTAGTGCAAGCCGGGCGGAAAGCAAAATAAATCCTTGTTTTCGGCACGACTTGCACCTTTTTTTTATAATTTTGTGACGTATATTTGAAATGTTCTTCCCTATCCTCCATTTCCCAGTCTGGAAATGAACCCAATTATTTGAGACACAGTTATTATTCATCTTTCATTTCATTTTGTTTAGTTTTTTATGAAAAAAGTTTTCTCTTTCCTGTTCGTCGCCATGCTGGCAATGTCCGCATGGGCTGACATCACTGTAACCTTTATTCCTGGAACAACCGGTGGCCAGTACACGGGTGCTAACCAGTATGACGAGATGACGCTTGATGGTGTGACCATCTCGGGCACCAAGAGCGCGTTGGCTGCCAACCCCTACCGTTTTGCCGCTGGCAGCACGGCAACCATTTCCTCGACCGTAGGCAACATCAAGAGGGTGGAGTTCACCTGCCAGGGCTCCTATAGCCAGAGCTATGGCCCCGACCAGTTCTACGGTGACGGCTACACCTGCCAGTCGGGCAGCCGTGTCGGCGTTTGGCAAGGCGATGCCGCATCGTTCACGCTTAACACTGCTTCACAGGTTCGCTGCAACCAGATTGTGGTCACCATTGCCGAGGAGGTCGTTGAGGACCTTGTTCCTCCCGTGTTCAACCCCGATGGCGGTGAGTTCACTGGTAGCCTGGAGGTGACTTTGAGCTGCGCTACCGAGAATGCCAGCATCTTCTGGTTCTATGGCACCGAGGAGGACCAGGGCGAACACCACTACTACGATGGCCCCATCTACCTCACCGAGACCAATACGCTGACCGCCTACTCGCTTAAGGGTGACGAGATTAGCGATTATGTGACCGTAACGTTCACCAAGGTTGAGCAGACGGTCGAGGCTCCCGTGTTCAGCCCCGCCTCCTGCTACTTTGAGGATCCCTTCGAGGTAACGATTTCTTGCGCTACCCCTGGAGCAACGATTTACTATAGCCTGGATCAGGATGGATGGACCACATTCTCTACCCCCATTCCCGTTACCGACAACCTCACCATCTGGGCCGAAGCCGTTGTGGGTGATGTGCACAGTGAAATGGTCAGCGCCACCTATACCAAACTGCCCGATAACACCGTGAAGGTCACTTTCGACGCTTCGTTTGACACGGGTGATGGCAGCCTCGATCGTGGTGAGTACACCATCGAGAAGGACGGTGTGACCATGTATGTGGGTGACGGCACGGTTTATCCCGACCATTACCGTATTTACACTGGCGAGAATTCGGCCTTAACCTTCACTTCGTCCACTACCCCCATCATCAAGATTGAGTTTGAGGGCGTCAGCGGCAACCCCGCCAGCAACCTCAAGTTGGCCGAGGGCTACGAGGGCACTTTCACCACCAGCGACCCTGATGGCGTATGGGAAGGCCTTTCACAGGAGGTTGCCTTCGAAGTGACCAAGCAGGCCCGCTTCTACTCCATCACCGTGACGCTGGCTCCTGAGGAGACCCCCGAGTACCAGTTGGGCGACGTGAACCATGACGGCAATGTTGACATCGCCGATGTCACCGATTTGATTGACTATATCCTGTTTGACGTGACGCTGGCTCCCGCCGAGGCCGATTTCAACCAGGATGGTGTCGTGGGCATTGCCGACGTCACCGATCTCATTGACTATCTGCTGTCACAATCTCACGGCGAGTAAATTATTAGGCATTATTAGGCTTTAGGCATTAGGTTTTAGGCATTAGGTTTTAGGCATTAGGTGGCATCCGCATGGCGTTTAACCCCTAATGCCTAATTCTTAATGCTTAATGCCAAATAATAACCCCTAATGCCTAATTCTTAATGCTTAATGCCAAATAATAACCCCTAATGCCTAACACCTAACACCTAAAGCCTAAAACCTAAAAAAAGAAGAAATTCTTTTTGTCCTCTGCTCGGCTTGCACTAATTTTGCCGTTCAAACAAATTACAGAAAACGATGATCAGTTTTATCATTAGCCTTGTGGCCCTGGTGCTGGGCTACCTTGTGTATGGTGCCATCGTGGAGCGGGTGATTCGCCCCGATGACCGCGAGACGCCTGCCGTGCGTCTTGCCGACGGTGTGGACTATGTGGCCTTGCCCACGTGGAAAGTGTTTATGATCCAGTTCCTCAACATTGCGGGAACGGGACCCATCTTTGGTGCCATCATGGGCATGTGGTTCGGTCCGGCGTCCTATCTGTGGATTGTCCTGGGCTGCATCTTTGCCGGCGCCGTGCACGACTTCATGAGCGGCATGCTCTCGCTGCGCCACGACGGCGCTAACCTGCCCACCCTCATCGGCAAGTACCTGGGCGGCGGCACGCGCAACGTGATGCTCGTGTTCACCGTCTTGCTGCTGATGATGGTCGGTGCGGTCTTTGTCTATAGCCCGGCCCTCATTCTCAAGGACATGTGGGGCGGCGAGGACGCTACCATTATCTGGATCATCGTCATCTTCGGTTATTACGTCATTGCCACGCTGCTGCCTATCGACAAGATTATCGGGCGCGTCTATCCCCTGTTTGCCATCGCCCTGCTGGTGATGGCAGCGGGATTGCTTGTGGGGCTGTTCGTGAAGATGCCGCATCTGCCCGAACTGTGGAACATGGGCGACCTGTCACAGTGGACCCAGGGACAGGCTGTGAACGGCAAGGATACGCTTGGCCTCACTGGCTACCTTAAGAATAATCCCTTGTTCCCCTGCCTGTTCATCACCATCGCCTGCGGTGCTATCAGCGGTTTCCACGCCACCCAGAGCCCCCTCATGGCGCGCTGCCTCAAGAGCGAGCGCTTGGCAAGGCCCGTCTTCTACGGCGCGATGATTACCGAGGGACTCGTGGCGCTCATCTGGGCGACCGTTTCGTCCTATTTCTTCTATTACGAGGGTTGGAAAGAGGTCGTTAGCCCCGAGCAGGTCACCGCCTTCATGGCGCAGGTCGAGCTGGCCGACGGCAAGACGCTCATCCAGTATTTCACCGCTCCCGAGCTCGTTAACCTCGTGTGCAGCAGCTGGCTGGGCATTGTGGGCGGTACCCTCGCAGTGCTCGGTGTCGTGGCAGCGCCCATCACCAGTGGCGATACCGCCTTCCGCAGCGCCCGCCTCATCATCGCCGAGGCCTTGCATTTTGAGCAAAAGAGCATGGTGCGCCGCTTGATGATCAGCGTTCCCCTGTTTGTGGCCTCGTTGCTGCTGCTCATCTGGCAAATGGAGAATCCTAACGGCTTTAACGTGCTGTGGCAATACTTCGGCTGGTCCAACCAGACGCTGTCGGTCTTCACCCTGTGGATGATTACCGTCTATCTGGCACGCAACCGCAAGCCCTACATCATCACCCTGATTCCCGCCGTGTTCATGACCGTGGTCTGCTCCTCCTTCCTCGTGGCGTCGCCTCAGGCCTTGAACCATCCCGAAGCAACGCCATGGGTAGTCATTGCCGTCACGGTCATCGCTATCGCCTGGTTTATTGGCTGGTACCGCAAGAACAGCTCAAAACGCACTTTAGAGCCCTAAAACATAAAACACTGGAATAACGTAAGATTTAAGGGCGGTGTGTCATAATTCAACGATATTCAACATAACCGCCCGTTGGGCGGGAAATTAAACAAATTTGTAAATTAAAATTTTAAATATAATTTGTTTAATTTCCCGTGCGCAAGCACGGTTAAGTTGCCAAGACAGATTTGTGACACGCCGCCTTGCTCATTGTCGAGGTCATCTGTTGTCGGGATTGCTTACCCTGGCAGCTCCTAACTGGGCTTTCCTGACACTGATGGTTTACAAAAGCCAGGTAGTTCAGCGTTGTCCAAGTTGATTGGTGAGTGTGATTAGAACGGGCGACGGTTGCGGTTGGCTTTAGAATCTTTGTATTTGTCGCCGGTATAGGTGTTGGTGATGCCGGTGCCGAACTCGTCTTCTTCCTCTTCCTCATCGCCAGGCTTCTTGTCGGTCTTTTTCTCGATTTTGTTCTTGGCCTGATCGGGCTTGTTGTGACGGATTTCCTCAGGCTTCTGGAGGTCGATGGCGGTCTGGTAGATGTTCCAGCTCTCGTCAAGGTCCCAGTTGCGGCGCAGTTTCAGTTTCTTGGGGTAGTAATAGACCTCCTCGGGTTGCAAGTGGTTGGTATAGTTGCCGGTGTCCCACTTGCCGTTACCGTTGCTGTCGATGACGAGGCGCAGGTAGTAGGTGTTGGGGTTAACGTTGAGGAGTTCAAACGCCCCGTTCTGGACTATGGCCCTGCGCTCGACCTTCTCGTTGCTCGTCATCAGTTCCACAAAGGCCCCGTCATGCACGTTGACCTTGAAAAAGACGTTGGCATATTCCTCCAATCCCTTGACTTTCAACTCTTTTCTCAGGAGGCCGTTGTACAGGCCATAGACCGAGGTCACTGCCGCGCTGTCGATGGTCAGGCGGTAGGTGGAGTCGGGCTGAACGGTGAAGGGTATCCAATAGGTCAAGGGGTTACAGTCGTTAATCGGCTGCAGCGGCGCCACGCCCTCAAGGGGAATCCACAGGGTGTCGCGCTTGATTTCTAACAGCACCCCGCCCTGGTCGATGCTCGCGACAGGGGTGTCAAACTTGACGATAATCGAGTCTCCCACGTCAAATGTGCCGCTCCGTGCCAATTCGGCCTTGAGTATGGGCACATCATCGGGGGTCTCGTGCTGCAATTCCTTGAGTTCTTCGAGTTCACCTTCATTCAGTTCCTTGCCCTGGATGTCGGCTTTTTCTTGTTTCTCAAGCAGTTGTGCCAGTCGTTTGGCCCGATCTTCGCGCTCCTTGGCCTTCTTCTCTTCTTCCTTGATCTTGGCATTGGGTTTGCGGTAGCCAAAGCGGATGGTGTCGGTCACCTCGACCAACTGTTCGGTGGTGTCGGTGCGCAGATAGGTTGTGGCGACGATGATGGTGTCGCACTTGATAATCGCCGAGTCGGTAATCCAGTAGATGAGCGAGTCGTTGTCCTGGTTGCGCTCCACGCGGTACCAGTCGCGTGCGTGCTCGACGGGACGCAGCACCTCGAGGTCCGGCAGCGTGTCGTTGGGGGCGCCAAACAGGAAATGCAGCTTGCCCGCCTCGGGCCTTGCCGTGTTCTTGATGTAGTGGCTGCGGTAGTTCTCGTTGAACATGCACAGCAGCAGGTCGTTGGGCAGGTACAGCGTGTGCGTGGCCTGCATCACCGTGTCGATGTGCCGGTCAAAGGTGAACACGGTGTCCATCGACGTGTATTCGCTCACCGCGGGCACCACCAGCGTGTCGAGGAAGGCGATGTCCTCGGTGCGCGCCATGCGGTAGTCGCCGTCAACATCGTTGATGGCAAAGATGTGGTAACTGCCCGCTTTAAGGTTGCGGATGGTGAACTTGCCGCGGTCGTTGGTGCGGCTCACGCGCTCCAGCGGCAACTGGGTGAAAGCCGTGTCGTCAAGGTTGCTGTGCAGACCCACCATCACGTGCTGCATCGGTTCCAGGTCGTTGGCGCGCAGCACGATGCCCGACACTGCCAGCGTGTCGATGACGTCGCCTGTCGAGAAGGCAAACGAGTAGCCGTCCATCTGGTTGCCCTCGTTGTTGTCCTCGATGGCGTTGGTGAAGTCGATGACATAGGTGGTGTTGTCTTGCAGCGTGTCGCGGAACTCGATGGTCACCTTTTTGCCCACCGAGCGGATGAGTGGCTGCGTGCGTGGGGCGGGGGAGATGACGACTTTCTTCTGCTGGTCCTTGATATTGACGATTTCGTCGAAGGTGATTTCCACCTTGTTGCCCTTGAAGTTCAGCGAATTAGGCGCTGGCGAGGTCTTGACCACCTGTGGGGGCGTATAGTCACGTGGACCGCCCTCAGGCGACCCGATGCTGGCACACGCCGCCATCGCCAACGCGACAACGACGCTCACCACCCAATATATCCAGCTCTTCTTCATCATGAACAGGTCGCAAAGGTACAAAAATTTTCAAACAACAGGAATACACACCCTCAACTATATAATGGTGTCGGTGGGGACGGGCTCGATGAGGTCGCGGTAGAGTTTGAGCGAGTCGCTCGGCATCTTGTCGCTGCCCAACACGATGGGCATGAGGTCGAGGGTGAACTCGTAGGGCTTGTTGTCCATCATGTGCATGGTGCCGAAGGTGTCCATGTCGGGGTTGATGGCATAGAGCAGGTTGAGGGCGATGCTCACCACAAAGGTGTATTTGAACATGAACAGCAGCGAGCCGGCCGCCTTGTCGAGGAAACCGAGTTTGACGGCATCAAGGGCACCCTTGAACAGGCGCATAATCAGCCGCACGGCCACCAGCACGATGAGGAAGGCGAAGGCCAGCGACACCGTCTTGACGGTGATGCTCGACAGGGGCCACTGAGCCGCACTGGGCACCAGGGCGAGAAACAGGTCATGGGCGAGGTCGCCGCATTTGTAGCTGAGGATGATGGCGACCACCCACGAGACGAGCGACGACAGTTGTCTCACCAGTCCCCTGCGGTAGCCGAGCACCAGTCCGCCCAGCACAATCAATATCAGTATTGCGTCAACTAATGTCATGGATTCAAAAACATATATAGTTAAGCCGCAAAGTTATAAAAATCCCGTAAAACCCACAACTCAAATGCCTCTACAGTACAATCGGCCTATAGGCTGAGAAATCAAATAAAAGTTCAGTGACTGATTTTTTTTTGATTTCTTGCGAGCGAATGCGAGCAATCCCTCTTAATCGGGGTCGTTGCTTTTTTAGCGTGCGCCAGGTAGCAATAATCCTGCGAAATGCGTACCTTTGCAGACTGTAAATCAATTTTTAATCACATGGATTTGAGTCTTTTTGCTCCCGAGAGCCTCAGCACCACAGTAGCGTTGCCCAGGTCAAAAAGCATCACTGCCCGCGCGCTCGTCATCGCCGCCCTGTGCGACGGGGACCCGCAGGTGATGCAGCCCGCCTGTTGTGACGACACGTCGGCGTTGGTTGACGCCTTGTCACGCGGCAGTGGCGACATCAATGTGGGCGCAGCGGGCACGGCGATGCGGTTCCTCACCGCCTACTTCGCCACGCGCCCGGGTGTCACCGTCACCCTCGACGGCAACGAGCGGATGCGCCAGCGTCCCATCGGCGTACTCGTCGATGCCCTGCGAACCCTGGGGGCAGATATCGGCTACCAGGGCGAGGAGGGCTTCCCGCCTCTGCTCATCAGGGGAACGGCGATGCATGGCGGTGAGGTCTCCATGCCGGGAGGTGTGAGCTCGCAGTTCATCTCGGCAGTGATGATGGTATTGCCGGCCTTGGGTGGTGGCACCATCCGTCTCACGGGTGACATCGTCTCGGTACCCTATATCCACATGACAGCCAGCGTGATGCGCGAGATGGGGGCCGATGTGGACATCGCCCTTGACCGCATCACCGTCACTGGCGCCTACACGGGCAACGACTGCCTGGTAGAGGCTGACTGGAGCGCCGCCGCGCCATGGTATGCCTTGGCGGCGCTGATACCACAGTCGAACGTCGTGCTCCAGGGGTTGGAGCCCCACAGCATCCAGGGCGACGCGCGCGTGGTGGAACTGGGACGGCAGTTGGGCATCGACACCCGTTTCGACAGTCAGGGCGCTACGCTCGACACGACCCACTTCATCGGGTGCTGCTGCTCGGCCTTTGCCGACATGAGTTCCACGCCCGACCTCGTGCTCTCGTGGGCAGTGCTACTGTGCCTGCTGAACCGCTCTTTCCGCATGACGGGCGTGCGCACGCTGCGTCTCAAGGAGAGCGACCGCCTCGAGACCTTGAGGGAAGGGCTGCAGCGACTGGGCTACGTCCTGAAAATCGAGGGCAGTGACGCCATCTCATGGTATGGCGAGACCATCGCCGTCAACGAGCCCCCCGTCATCGACACCCACGGTGATCACCGCCTGGCGTTGGCCTTTGCTCCCGCCGCCATCCGTTACCCTGGGCTGGTCATCCAGGACGCCGATGTGGTGTCCAAATCCTACCCCTCATTCTGGAAACATCTGCAGCAAGCAGGATTTCAGTTAGTTAGGAGTTAGGAGTGAGGAGTTAGGAGTTAGGAGTTAGAAGTTGGCGGATGCCAACTAAGGACTAGGGACTAAGGACTAGAAACTAGAAACTAAACAACTTGGCACGATAAATGCATATAACCGGCATGACTATGAATTCAAGATTGATTTTTATTGCTGTAATGGTAATATCCTCTTTGTTTGCATTAGAATCGACGGCGCGGACGACAACAGACCGCATCGTCGTCATCAGTGACCCGCACCTGCTCAGTCCCGAACTGGTGACTCCGGGTGCCGCCATTGACCGTGCCGACGCAGGTGACACCAAGATGATGGCGCATAGCGACGACATCATGGGTGCCATTACCGATAGCATCATCGCGCTCAAGCCCGCTTGCGTCTTCATCACGGGCGACCTGACCAACAACGGTGAGCGATTGAGCCACGAGCGCATGGTGCAGCATCTGGACCGCATGGCGGCCAACGGCATCAAAGCGCTGGTCATCCCGGGCAACCATGACTGCAACAACCCCTACGCCAGACGCTATGACGGCGACAGCACTCTGTCCGCCGCCACCGTCACCCGCGAGGAGTTCGCCCAGCTGTACCGTGACTACGGTTACGGCAAGGGCTTCGAGCGTGACACCGCCTCGCTGAGTTACGCCTGCGAGCCCATCAAGGGCCTTGTCGTCATCGCCATCGACAGCAACATGGACGAGATGAACACCCTCGCCAGCCGTGGCGACAGCATCGACTCTTATCACAACGCAGGGCGCATCAAGCCCGAAACCTTGCAGTGGATTACCGACCGCGCAAAGCGGGCGCGCAGCAAGGGCAAACGTGTCGTCGCCATGATGCACCATCATCTGGTGCCTCATTTCGACAAGCAGGACCGTCTGCTCGCCAACTACATCGTCAAGGATTACAGCCAAGTGGCACAGCAGTTGATGCAGTCGGGCGTGCATGCCATCTTCACGGGGCACCTCCACGTGACCGATGCCGCCACCTATCATAATGGCGAACGCACCGACAGCATTGTGGACATCGGCACGGGGTCAGCCATCTGCTACCCGTTTGCGGTGAGGGTGGTGACCTTGCAGGACAAGAAACGCAGCCTCGATATCGCCACACGCTGGCTCACCGAGGCTCCTAACTGCCCTGACCTGCGTGAACAGGGACGGCAGCGCATCATCAACTCCACACCGGGCATGGCGGCCATGCTCTCAGGTAGAGTGTGGAATAAGGTGGGAGGACGATTGGGACAACTCAAGAAGATGCTCGAGGTGGGCGGTGGCAAGACCAGCCTGCCCGAGACTTCGCAGCAAGCCTCACAGCTGGCGCTGCGTCACCTGAGCGGCGTGCTCTCCCGCACCATGCTCGCCGTGGTCGAGGGCAACGAGCAGGAAAAGGAGACCGAAGAAATCATCAACGAGGGAAAAATGGGCATCCGTTCCATGATCGAGGAAGTAGCCCCCGAGCAGGCCGATGCCCTGTGGGAATTCTTCATCAACGACGTCTATCCCCAACTAGAGCCGCTGGTTCGTAGCGTCCTCGATGACCGCAATAGCGTCGGCACCAGGAACGAATCCCATACCGACGACCTGCATGTTACCGTCAAGTTAGTCCCTTAATCCGACTCTATAATAACCGTGCTAACGCACGGGAAATTAAGCAAATTTTTAGATTAAAATTATAGATATTTTTGATACGAAATTTTAAATATAATTTGCTTAATTTCCCGCCCGTAGGGCGGTTATAGTACATTAATGAAATGATGGCACACCGCCTTGACACGTCTTATCTTATCCCTCAATCATTTCTAAGATCCTTCTTGCCGTCTTCTCAATGAAATGGGCGGTGTGGGCATCGGGAATGCCCTCTGACTTGCAGAGTTCACTGCGGGCGGTGAGCCAGTTGTCCAACAGCGTGACGATGCGGTCGGCGCAAGCGCGCAGGCTTTGAACCGTTTTCTTGAATTCCGGGTCATCCACCATGGCCTCATCCACGCTCTTGGCGTCTTCCAACTCTTGGATTAACTGGGTCCGTACTTCGGCAAGCGGCATCTCGCTGCTGGCAAAAGAGCCACCCTTGTGCAACTCGGCGTAATCGACAAGACGGTCGTGAGCCAATCCGACGAAGGCGGATGCGGTGTTCACCTGGACAATGGTGCCACCCCAGTTGGCCACCTGTGCCAGGTCGCCGTAGAACTCCTTCAGCTGGCTTTCTAATGCCAGCCATTGCTGCATCTCATTCTGGTAGAGCTTATTGTCGCTGTATTTCTCGCTATACTCTTTTGCGGTGAAATAGCTGTCAATCGCACACCTTATTTGGCCACAGCGCACCATATCCATGGTGCTGCCGCCCTCAAGGCTGTCGGCAAGAACCGATAAGTCCTGGCAAGCGGTTTCATCGGCTTTGTCCGCTTTTTCGCCCTTGTGATTCAGGTGCCAATAGGATTTCAGGGCCAGGTTCTGGGCCTCAACATGCTTGGCAATCTCTTCGAGAGTAGCGGGCTGTTGCTGGTCAGTAATCAGGAAATCGGCCAGCTTGTCAATTGTTGCATAAGCAGGGTCGGGTTTAAACCCCGAGTCATCGGATGTTTTGGCCTGATTTCCACATGACGGTAAACACACAACGGCACACAGCGCAAACGCTGCAAGTGCCAACATACTTAAAAAACGCTTTTTCATACATTCATGATTTAAATTACGGCCGCAAAGGTAATGCAAGCCGAACAGAAAACAAAATTTATTCTGTGCTATTCAGCGTGGCGTTGCGGCGCAAGGTCTTGTAGCGCAGGCGTGAAATGGCGCTGTGGGCAAAGGTGCGCTTGAACTCGCCAGCGGTCATCGACTGGATGCGGCCGCGCGTGAGCGTCATCACGGTATCGGTTGGGGCGAAGTCGGCTATCCTGGTCGCCTGGGCATGGGCATTGTGCGGGCAACACAGTTGGCACTCGTCACAGCCCACCACCCGGTCTCCCACCACGTCGGCCACCCACTCGGGCAGTTCTTCGCTATGGTTCTCGATGAGCAGGCAGGAGAGGCACCGCGAGGCATCGGCGGCACCGTCCATGCTCAGCGCGCTGGCCGGGCACGCCTCAATGCACTTGCCGCAGTCCCCACAGGTGAGGCGGCAGGGTTCATCGGGCGGCAATTGGGCCGTGGTGATGATTTCGCCAAGGAAGAAATATGACCCCTTGCCGGGGATAATCAGGCAGTTGTTGCGTCCCACAAAGCCGATGCCGGCACGTTGGGCCCAGTAACGTTCCCTAATGGGAGCTGAATCGACACAGGGGCGTGTGGGGCACTGCGTGACTTGTTCGATAAAATGGGCTAAAGCCGTCAGTTTTTCCCTCAAGACTTCATGGTAGTCGCGTCCGTAGGCATAGTAGGCGACTCGCAGCGTCCCGTCGGGCTGGAATCGGGCAGGGTAGTAATTCAGGGCCAGCGAGATAACCGTGTTGGCACCCTCGAGCAGCAGCGACGGGTCTCGACGCAGGTCGCGGTGCCCTGCCGCCCATTGCATGCAGCCGTTGTGCCCCTGTTCAATCCAGCGGTCATAGCGGGCCGTTGCCTCGTCATCGACGGGAACGGCGGCAGCAAAGCCGCAGGCGTCAAATCCCAAGCTGGCGGCTTGGGACTTAATCATCGTGGCGATATTAGTGCTCGGGGATGGCATCAAAGCTGTAACCTTGCTGTTGCAGCCACTCGATGGCGCGAGGCAGGGCATATTTCATGTTTTTCTCGGCCTTGAGCGAGTCATGAAAGACGATAATCGACCCGTTGCGGGCATAGCGCTTGACATTGGCCAGCACCTGCTCGCCGGTGAGTTTGCGGCTGTAGTCGCGCGTCACCAGGTCATACATGATGATGGCGAACCGCGAGCGCAGCACCTTGGACTGGCCCCACCGCAGCAGGCCGTGGGGTGGGCGGAAGAGTGTGCTGCCGATGAGTTCGTTGGCGCGGAACACGTTGTGCAGGTAGTGCTTGGTGCCCACATGGGCGCCTTGCAGGTGGCTCATCGTGTGGTTGCCCACCGAATGGCCGCGGCGGCGCACCTCTTCAAGCAACTCGGGATGCCGCTCCACATTCTCACCCACCATGAAGAACGTCGCCTTGATACCGTAACGGTCCAGCGTGTCGAGCACCCAGGGCGTCACCTCAGGAATCGGCCCGTCGTCAAAGGTCAAATAGACCGTGTGGTCGCGCTTGTGGATGCGCCACACGGTCTCAGGAAATATCATTCTGTATAGCAGAGGCGGGCGTTCTACTAACATCGTTCTCTTCGTTTCTTTTCAAGGCATTAGGCATTAGGTTTTAGGCATTAGGTGGCTAACGCCTGTTTGCAAATTGCAGATTGCTAAAACCTAACACCTAAAGCCTAACACCTAAAGCCTAAAACCTACTCCTCAGTCTGTGCAGCCTGTTGAGCGGCTTGCTGCTGTTGATACTGGCGCACCAGATTCTGCTCATAGGCGCGCTGGTAGGACTGCAGGCGGTCCATGTTCACACCAGCAGCCGCCAGCTTAGTGGCCAGCTTCTCATACTGCTCGTCACCACACTGCTGACCGTAGTCACCCAGCAGGTCAAGCATGTGCTGCTGATCGATGATCTTGTCCATGCGTGACAAGCGCTCATACTGTGATGCCGACAGCGACTGATAGTAACGCAAATATCCGGCATAGCGCATAATCTCGTCTTCCAGCAGCTTATTGCCCTTGTCCTTATAGGCCTGATTGCCACAAGCTTCACCCAGCTTGTAGTAGATGCGTGCTACCTGCTCGCCCATCTGCACGGCAAACGGTGAGATGTTGACGGGCAGTTTCTCGAGCATCAGGTCCAGGATGTGGCCAGCCTTCTTGAAGCGGTCGGCTACATAGGCATCTTGTGTCATGCCGGCGGGCAGAACCTTCTGGCCGTTTTGAGCAAGGATGCCCTCGTTCATCAGGCTGTTGGCAAGGTCGATCATCGCGCTGCGCATCGTGGTGACCATGCGGCTCACGGTTTCATCAAGATAGATTGAGCCGGGCTTGGCGGTGTCCAGGCCGCCCCAACGGAACTTGTTCACCACGTTGTCATACATGATATCGGTCGAGACAGCCATGTCGCTGCGGCTCAGGTCACTGGCAATGGGGGTTACCTGATAGGCGAGACCGGTCAACTGCAGGTAGGGGTCAAGTCCCAGATAGTAGCTGTTGGGCACCGTCATGGCGAAGTAGCACGGGCGGTTCCAACCCTGGGCGATGCTGCTGGCAATCATGTCAAACGACATCAGCTGGCTGGCGGTCATGCCTGCGCCCATACTCTGCAGATCCAAGTTGATGGACTCCTCGATCTTGTCGCGGTTCTCCTCCTTGACGACACCGGCCTTGATGGCCTGGTCGGCATTCACGGGGATATAGACCTTAGGATAGCGGATCTCGTAGATGTCATAAGGATTTTTATTGCTTTCGGCACTGTAAACAAACTCCAGCGACTTGAGAGCCTCGACGGGTGTCGGATCGGGCTGCACGAAGTAGCAGAACTGACGGTTGTCGTAAGCATAGGTGTTCTTATCGGCCAGCATGGGCAGCGGAGCCGACTCATAGGCGGCACGCTGCATCTGGCTGATGTACCAGTCGGTGGCCAGGTAGCTCAGGTTGACGGCGCGCACGTCGGTGCGGTAGCCCTCCACCTCCTGCAGGTACCACAAGGGGAAGGTGTCGTTATCACCGTTGCAGAAGATGATACCGTTAGGCGCGATACTCGACAGGTAGTTACGGCCAAAGTCGCGCGCTGCGGTACGTCCGCTGCGGTCGTGGTCGTCCCACGTCTGGCTTACCATCTGCAGGGGCACGGCGAGGCCGATGAGTGCTGCGATGGCGGCAACGGCGGTTGCCACACCGCCACGGTTACCGCTGGCGGTTTCAACGACGGCTTCGTCCTTGGCGGCCTTCTTGCCTTTCTGCTTGAAGAACCACATCACGAGGCTCCACAGGCCGGCAACACCCATACCAATCCAGATGCTGTAGGCGTAGAACGAACCGGCGTAGGCATAGTCACGCTCACGGGGCTGACTCGGCGTCTGGTTCAGGTAGAGCACGATGGCGATACCCGTCATGAAGAACAGGAAGAACACTACCCAGAACTGCTCGATGCCGCGACGGCCACGATAGGCTTGCCACAACAGGCCGATGATACCCATCAGCAACGGCAGCAGGTAGAACACGTTGTGGCCCTTATTGCCCTTGCCCAGGTCGTCGGGCAACAGGCTCTGGTCGCCCAGACGCGGGTTGTCGATGAACGAGATGCCCGAAATCCAGTTGCCGTGGGTGATTTCGCCCATGCCCTGGAGGTCGTTCTGGCGTCCGGCGAAGTTCCACATGAAGTAACGCCAGTACATGTAATTCAGCTGGTAGTCCACAAAGAAGCGCAGGTTCTCCATCATCGTCGGCTTCATCTTCGTCTCCGTGCCGGCGGGATTGCCTTCAGCGTCGAGCTGGGTCGTGGCCTCCACTTGTGTGCCCTGCATTCCCAGCCACTCGATATACTCGTTGGCGTGCTTTTCGTCGTGGATGCGCGGGAACAGCATGTTCTGCTCGGGACTGTAGCGGAAGGTCTTCTTGTAACCCAATTCCTTGTAGTGGTCAGGCTCGTCGGGGCTGTTCTTCACCTCGGGGGCATACTGCATGGGACCCTTCTTGGTAGCGGGCTGCATGGCACCGGTGCTGCTGGGCTCGTACATGATGTCGCTGTAGAGCGTGCGGCCGTACAGCAGCGGCGTCTCGCCATACTGCTCACGGCTCAGGTACTTGGCCAGGGCGAAGGTGTTATTCGGCGAGTTCTCGTCAAGCGGCGTGTTCTGCGAGCTGCGGATAAGAATCAGCGCATAGCAGCTGAAACCGATGAAAATCACCAGGATGCAGGAGATGATATTGGTGAACACACGCACGGGAACATGCTTGCAGAACTTGAACAGGTAAACGCACAGCGCGATGAACAGCACTGCAGGAATCAGCAGGCTGTCACCAAGCAGCAACATGCCCGACAGCAGGATAGCCACGGCAAACGATACCTTGATGAGCACGTCGCTCTTGTTGCGGTAAAGCTCCCACAGCGACCATGCCAGCACAGCGAGCAACAGGATAGCGTAGAACAGCACACCCGTGTTGAATGACATGCCCAGCGTGTTGACAAAGAACAGGTCAAACTTCTGGCCCCACTCCACAAAGCCCGGCTCCAGTCCGTACAGGATCAGGCCCACGATGACGAACGAGAGCAACAGCGTCAACAGCGAACCCTTCACCGTCGATTCCTTGCCCGTGGCGCGGCATTGGCGATAGTAGAATATCAGAGCGATGGCGGGGATGCACAGCAGGTTCAGCAGGTGAACACCCAGCGACACACCCAGCACATAGGCAATCAGCACAATCCAGCGGTCGCTGCCAGGCTCATCGGCCCGGTTCTCCCACTTGAGGATGAGCCAGAATACCAGCGCGGTGCAGAACGATGAGAAGGCATATACCTCGGCCTCTACCGCACTGAACCAGAACGTGTCACTCCAGGTGTAGGCCAGCGCGCCACAGATGCCGCTGCCCATCACCACTAAGTACTGCGCTAAGGTCATCTTGTCCTCCTCGCCGTCCTTGACGACAAGTTTCTTCACCAGATGGGTGATGGACCAGAAGAGCAGCAATATCGTCAGCGCACTGAAGATGGCCGACATCGCGTTCACGCACTTGGCGACAGCCATCACGTCACCACCGGCAAACTTGCTGGCGAAGTTGGCGGCAAGGATAAAAATCGGATTGCCGGGCGGGTGGCCGATTTCTGTCTTAAAACCTTGTGCGATAAATTCCGGGCAATCCCAGAAACTGGCTGTCGGCTCGATGGTCAGCAGGTAGGTCGCCGCTGCCACTACAAAGATGAGCCATCCCAGCACATTGTTGATGAGCTTGTACTTCTTCATCGGTTCTCTTTTGTCAAATAGTTTTGTATTGTATTTTGTTTTTGTTGAGTTTTTCTTGAAACTACCAATTACGCGAATTCCATCGTGCCATTTCTCGACAAATTAGCGTAATTTGCGGTCTGGGTCATATACTAAACGGCAAAATTACTCATAATCTTTTAAAACACACCCCCGTTTCCCCCATATTTGACCAAATTTAACCACAATTTAGCTTAGTTGTCAGTTTTCCCCCTGTCACATCACCCCTCCAAAAAGAATCTAAAATCAAAACAACAAGCCCAACCCCCTATGTTTAAATAGTGAAGTCAACATAGTGCTTATCATAGACTGGGTTTAATGGTTTTGAAATCAAAAGGAATAGGTTTATAATTATTCTCCTCAAACTTTTTGTAGAATGCTTTAAACTCTACTATAAATGAATCTGAATCATCTAATGTTGATAAAAAATCATCCCTGAAATGATTCCAAGATTCCCAAATTACCGTTGTTATTGTATGAATACGATAAGACCGCCAATATTCAGAGTCCTTTGTAAGGACAAATTGCAAGAAGGGTCTAGAGTGTTCTTTGGCATAATCCTGCATTGATTTAGCGAGGTTTATCACATAATTATCGTTAGGTTTAATTCCTTGACCATTATCTAAATCATTACTATCTCGATCAAGCAGTTGATTAAAAGCACCGAAAACACCAGATATCTCCATACTATTACAGCAGTTACTAAAAATACTTTGTTGCACTTCAATAAGATGGAGTTCATTTAGAAAAATCTCTGAATACTTTTTCTGTCCATATAAGTGACCAATATATTTACACATAAAATCACCGCAACCATGATTTTTCAATTGGTCTAAAATGAATTTTCGGCGATACATTGAGAATATGCTTTTGTTTTGATGGGAGATGACTCTATTTATTTCATCAAAAATCATCCAATCATTCTTAATTGAGGCATAGAAGATGGCTTGAATATTCTTTACCCATTGATCATGGTTTAACTGATTGTTATTACTATAATTGACTAACCGATATTTTAAAGATACGGATTTGTCAACTGACCAATCGTCGATGGATTTCTTTATTTCGTCAATAGACTGATTCATGACTTCATTAAACTCTTTTTCTAGGATATCAGACTTTAATTGTGTCAGATTCAGATAACGGTTAAACCATCTGACACCATTTATCCGTTGTGCATCATTATCATTTTCATGAAGTTTAAACAATTCAGATAATATTACCCTTATTGTTTTGATGTCAAATTCATTTAAACACATTTCCTCTCGATGACCATTCAAATACTGAATAAAGTTAAAATAACCATCTTTATCCTTATCCTGGAATAATTCATAGTACTGATAATTCTCATGTTCAGCTTTTACCAGAATCTCATGCCATTTGTGCTCAAACAATGAGAAAGCAACAGGATATTTCGTTTTGAATAAGCCTAATAACAATAAATCGATGGCATGGACACCCTCATGCTTCAATAAACTATAAGTAGAAGCAATATTATTTGATAATCGGTATATCTCCCTTAGGTTGGAAAGTGCATCCAGGGCTTTGTTATTGTGGTCCAGGATATAATCCTCATATTCAAGTTTCAAGAAATCGCCACTATCAATTTTACGTAACTCATCAGCAAGTGCTCGTCTTAATGATTCATTAGAACAGGGAGCCAAGATGTGCTCATGTTCAAATATCTTTTCGATAAAATTATTTGCCCCCGACTTCATCTTGGTACTTAGACACCTGGTGACATAGGATTTGTCATAAGCGGCAATGAGATACATATTAGGGAAGTCTGAAACGTTTCTTATAAGTTTCATCATTTCTAGGATTTCATTCGCTTCCAGTCTGTCAAGATCATCAATAAACACAAAGATTCTTCTGTTGATTCTTTTAATAGCCTCAGAAATTTGTTTTTTCTTTTCTTGCAGTGAACTATCATCGTGTTGGGTTAATTCCAATATGGATGAAATCAATTTCGTCTCAGAGGTATTAAATGCTGATAATAGTTTAGAGTAATCAATTAGGTTCTTAGCAAGAGAATTGTCATATTGTTTCAAGATTTTGCTAAGTTCGTCAAAAAATGCAGTTACCAAGTCCTTTTCGACAGCATATATCCACGGATTAAAGTCGATAATAATCTTATTCTTATGTTTAGACTCTAAATGAATTTTCATTAAGTTGATGAATGATGTTTTGCCAGAACCCCAAGGTGCATCGATGCCGCAGGTAAACGAACCGCTGCTTGTATCCGTACCCCACAGATCATCCACTATAGATTTAGCAAATCCGTCTCGTTCTAATAAATCTTGATCTTTTTCACTTATGGGAAGATTCCTCGTGAGTCCAATGTGGCGACTATAGTCAAGATTTATACTATCAGTATCTTGCATTTTCCCCAAAAAGTAAGATAGATATTCATATATTGCAACAACAAACACGATGTCAAAATATTTAATGGGGTTCAATTTCGACAGTGGTGTCAAACCCATATAATAGGCTGAATCTGTCATCCCACATAGTCCAGGATTAAAACGATAAAAAGCCCAGATGAGGATTGCAATGATAGAAATGACAAAGGTCTGTTGATTGACCCTTTTAATGGGAGTCTCTCTAAAAAGACATACGATTTTTACAAAAATGAGTACAAGACAAATTATTGTAACAATGATAAAGATAATGTCATTTTGAAGATTGGACTCAAAATGGCAGAGGAAAGGTTCTATGATGTGATTCCCTATCCATGTTTCCCAAAAACGGTAGAACAAGATATAGATTAACACTAAAGTAAATAACAACGCATTATTTCTGAGAAAAGACAAAAACTGATTCCAGACACTTCTTGAATTGGTTTTTAATTGATTGTAAACTTCTATGATTTCATCGATTACAACAAAAATTTGGGAAAAAACTAAAAAAAATCCAGGGAAAATAATAAATACATCAATTAGAGTGATGATTGCATTTTTTGTCAAACCTGTTAAATGAAAAGGAGATAGTAATATTGAAACTAAATAAAAACCTCCGGAAAAAATACCAGCAAAAAATACTAAAATAAATAATAAAAGTTTTGTTCTTAAATAGGTCTTCCGCCTTTTAAGACTGCGTACATTCGTTTCCATCTTTTATAGTTTTTGAGGTTAATATCAATTGTGTCCAACTATGTCAGATAGTATCTATTGTTGTTCTGATTTCGAATTGACAAAGGTAACGATTTTCTAGTGAATAAAAAAGAGTTGTTCATTGTTGATGTGGTTTATCGTTGTTTTTGTTGTTTGAAGAGGGATGTGGATGTCATCCGATTAATCCATTAATTCGCCGACAAGAGTGAATGCGCACAGATGCCCATATATCCCTGACGCCTATAAGATTAATTTGCTTATTTTAGAAAATCTTTTTAACTTTGTGGCTTATTGTGAGTCTAATGGTTACAAAATGACTTTTATAGTTACTGATTTTAGGAGGAGACGATTATGAAACGGATTAGATTATATGTGATGGTTGCGGTGCTGGCGCTGGTCGGCATGATGGCAACCCAGGCGAGCGCACAGGTGCTGCGTGACGCCGACTTCAACAGCATCGGCCGCATCAATGGCAACGGTGTGGTCAGGGATGGAACAGGCCGTTCGGCAGGGTCGTTTGACGCCGATGGCACGGTGCTCGATGTCAAGGGCACGGCCGTGGGAGTCATCAAGGACCTTGAGATTTTCAATACCGAGGGCACCCGCATCGGCTACATCAGCACCGATGGCACGGTACATGACGGCGAGAGCAAAGTGTTGGGCTACATCAGCATCAATGACGGCAAGGTGACCGATGCCGAGAAGAAGACCATCGGTTTTGCCCGAGGTGTGCGTGTTGACTGGATTGCCTGCTACTATTTCTTCCACTTTTTCGATAAATAATAAAAGGAAAACAATAAGTACAATAAATTCAAACTAATCATTATCAATAGATTAGGTACTTGTTGTCTTCCTTTTAGAGGTGACGATAAATGAAGAGAGTATTGGTGACATTGGCTATTGTGCTGCTGGCAGCCAGTAGCCTTTTTGCTCAACTGCCGACCGACTCGGTGCTGCGCCGTTATGCCGCGGGAATGCTCATGGTGGGCTTCAAGGGCGACAGCGTCACCGACGACTGTGACGCGGCACGCTATGTGCGCGACTTGCATGTGGGGGCCATCGTGCTGTTTGACATTGACGTGACGGGCGACGCCACACTGGGTTCACGCAACATCACGAGCAAGGAACGCCTCACGCGCATGACAGCCCAGCTGCAGGCGTGGGCCGACTACCCCTTGCTCATCGCTACCGACCAGGAAGGCGGCAAGGTGGCACGCCTCAAGCCGCAATACGGCTTCCTGCCCACCGTCACGGCCGAGTACTTGGGCACCACCGACAGTGAGGACACTACCCGCTACTATGCCTCACGTCTGGCCCGCGAGATGCGTGAGTGCGGGGTGAACGTCAATCTGGCTCCTGTGGTCGATGTGCTGAACCACGACTGTGCCGCCGTGGGCCATTACCTGCGCTGCTTCTCGGTCGATACCGATGTCATCGCCCGCCATGCGGGATGGTTCATCGACGAGAGCCACCGTCAGGGCGTGCTGTGCACCCTGAAGCACTTTCCAGGCCACGGCAATGCCATCGACGACTCGCACTACGGCTTTGTCGATGTGACCAACGGCTGGACCGAGGCCGAACTGGAGCCCTTCGAGTCGCTCGTCCAGGCGGGCAAGGCCGACCTGATCATGACGGCCCACCTGTTCAACCGATACATCGACGATGAATATCCCGCCACCCTGTCCGCCAAGACCATCAACGGCCTGCTGCGCGGGCAACTGGGCTATGACGGCGTGGTGGTGACCGACGACTTGTACATGCAGGCCATCCGCAACCAGTACAGCATCCCCACAGCGCTGGAACTCGCCATCAATGCGGGCGCCGACCTCATCTGCGTGGGCAATAACATCAGTACGGGCTTTGAGGCCGACCGCCCCTTCAAACTCGTGGACATGATTGTCACCTCGGTTAAGGAGGGCCGCATCCCTTGGGAACGCATGGAGCAATCCCATCATCGCCTGATGAAACTCCAAGAAAAACTGAACAAATAACAAAACATATCCGATATGAAACGCATTCTTCTTATTGCAGCAATCGCATTACTCACATCGATGACCGTAGTGGCAAGTGACAAGGCGCCTCGCCGTCACAAGATGCCCAGGCAGCAAAAGCCTGTGGCCCTCACCATGCCCGCCGCGCTCAAGGCGGGTGACAAAGTCGCCATCATTTCGCCTGCCAGCACGCCAGGTGACAAGAACCCCGAGAAGGCTGCCGCCACACTGCGCGCGTGGGGCTTCGAACCTGTCATCGGCCAGCATGTGTTGACAAAATATCACATGTATGCCGGCACCATCAGGGAGCGCTGTTCCGACCTGCTGTGGGCGCTCAATGACCCCGACATCAAGGCCATCGTGTGCACCCGTGGCGGCTATGGCTCGGCGATGCTGCTCGACCCGATGACGCGCGCCGATTTCCGTCGCAACCCCAAGTGGATTGTGGGCTATAGCGACATCACCGCCCTGCACAGCGCGATGGTGTGCAGCGGTGTGATGAGCCTGCACGCCAACATGGGTGGTGCCCTGGGTGAGCGTGGCGAGGGCGACAGCATCAACCAGATGCTGCGCGACGTGCTGATGGGTAAACTGCCCAGCTACACCGTCCCCGCCCACCCGTTGAACAAGATGGGCAAGGCCCGTGGCATGGTCATTGGCGGCAACATGGCGGTGTTCACCAACATCGGCGGTAGCCGCGAATGGGATTTCCTGGATCGAGACAACATCCGTGGCAAGGACATCATCCTCTTTTTTGAGGATGTGAGCGAGAACATGCCGCGTGTCAACAGCATGTTGCAGCAACTGCGGCTCAAGGGCGTGCTCGACCACGTCAAGGGCATCATCGTGGGACGTTTCACCGAGTATGAGCCGCGCGACGGCTATGCTGACATGAACGAGATGCTCAGTGAGACGCTAAACAAGTACGACATTCCCGTGTGCTACGATTTCCCCGCCAGCCACGACGAGGACTGGAACTATCCCCTCATCGAGGGGTGTCAAGCAGAGCTTGACGTAAACCCACAAGGCGTTACCTTGCGGTTTTACTAGTCCCTAGTCCCTAGTTTCTAGTCCCTAGTTGTGCTACAGTCTTATAAAATGACTAACTTTATGAAATCCAGTGAATTTAGAGACTTAAAAGTGTGGCAAAAGTCTATGGATCTAGCCATAGAAGTATATAGAGTTATCAAGTATTTGCCAAAGGAAGAACTATATGCCTTGTCAGACCAAATGCGTAGGGCTGCAATATCAATACCTTCAAATATTGCTGAAGGTCAAGGACGTATTACCACAAAAGAATTCATTAGATTTCTATCTATGGCTCGAGGGTCATTGTGGGAACTCTCAACTCAAATAGAATTATGTGAAAGACTCAGTTATTTAGATAAATCTCAAACAGCTACTTGCCATAGTTTAATTACAGAGATTGCAAAAATGCTTAATGCTCTTTCAAATGCTATATCAGATTAATGAATAATAGGTCTTTAGTGAACCATCCCATCATTGCGGATGCCAACTAGGGACTAGGGACTAGAAACTAGAAACTAATAATATGACCCGCAACGACAAATTGCTCTTACTGGCCATCATCGCCGTACTGGCGCTGGTGGCCGCCCACGCCTTCCTGTCGGTGGACTTTGTGAAGGGGGGACGGAAAGTCATTTCGCGCGTTGAGCTCAAGAACCTCGACCCTGCCAACAACGGCATCAACATCGAGGTCACCAAGCCCTGGTATAACCCATTGAAGGAGCTGTCCTTCAACGTTGGAAAGCCCGACGAGCGCAACTTTGACCGCTTTGATGTCACTCGTTGCCTGCTGCAATGCGCCCAGCAGCTGGAAGAACAGGATTTCTCACGTATCTACCTGTGCAACAAGGGCGACCGCCTGTACTATATCAAAGCCGAAGACTTCAAACAACTGGGAGAGCAGTACAAGACCGGCGAGACGCTTAACACGCTCAGCCTCTATGTCAAACTGCCCCAGGTGACCTATACCCTCAACGACAGCCTGGCATTTCCCGCCCACGGAGGCATACTCAGCAGCATCGCCGATGCCCAGGACTGGAACACGATGATGGGCAATCTGTTACGATAGGCATTAGGCTTTAGGTTTTAGGCATTAGGCTTTAGGCTTTAGGCTTTAGGGATATATCTATCTAACGTAATGCGAATTTAAATTTTTTATTCGTGTAATTCGCGTTTTAAAAAAACAATGGACCAATTGCTATATCGTTCCCTTTATGCATGATGCAGCGCCGCCGCTCGAAAGTGAACCTCGAACGGCGGCGTGCCATAGGAAAAGATTCTTTTTATTGTCTTTCTTTGTTAGCTTAGAACTTGAAGTCGATGCCGGCACCGAAGACCTTGTTGGTGCGGCTGTAGGTGTCGCTACCGGGCAGCGTGGTGCCGAAGTAGTCGGTCTCGCTGCGCTTGTAGTCCTTGTAGGTGGTCCAGAAGTAGCCCACGTTGACCTTGACCTTCTCGGTCACGTTGACAGCGCCACCAAAGCCGATAGAGTAGCTGTCGCACGAGAATGAGGTGTGGGTCTGGAAACCGTCGGCCAGGCCGTAGTCGGTGTTCTGGGCACCAGCGCTCACGGTGAACATCTTATTGATATCCCACTCGACACCTGCCAGCACCTCGTGGGTACCGTGCCTCAAGGCCTTCTGCTTGTCCTTGGCCATCTCGGCATGCTTGTCGTCATAGTAGTGGTACTCGACGGTGGCGCGCAGTTTGTCGGGGATGAACTCATAACCCAGAGCGGCATAGAATACTGCCGGCAGATCGTTGGGCGTGTTCACACCGTGCTTGTAGTCGGCCATCTTCTCTTTGAATGCATCGGGCACGTCATTCTCAAAAGTCTTATTGTCATTCTCGATGTTCAGATTGGTCTTGAACTCATACTTGGAAGACAGGGTGAAGCCTTTCCACTCCAGGTCCACACCGATAATGGGAGTGATGCCCCATCCCGTCTGGGTGCAATCGAGAGCAACTTTGGCAATGCCTCCCTCGCCAGCCATGCCTTGCAGCATCGGCACGTATTGGGGAGCCATTTGCTGTATCACTGGCAGCATCATACCAACGGCAGTAGTCATGTGATCATTTGCGCTGGCGATGATGTGGCCCGAGTAATTGCCCGAGAAATAGTTCATGCGGAAACCGGCATAGGCGCTCATCCAGTCCATAGCGCGGTAAGTGGCTCCCAGTTGCAAGCCATAAATGTATTGGCGACCCTTCATCGACGTCTCGATGTCATAGAACGAGGGGTCAACATATCCCTGAGGGAACAAAGCGGCAGCTTGGGGAAACTGGGAAATCAGCGGTTTGGTCTGGGCCGCAACACCTGCCATCACAGCAGCGTCAAACATGGGCAGACCATCGTCAAAGTTGCACTTGCCGCCACCACCGGTGAAGCCGAAGAAGCCCGAGAACGTCCAGCGGTTCTTCTTGTAGGCGCCATAGAGCGACGGGATAACGGGAGCCTCGGCCTTGCCCTTGTACAGGCGGGTGTGGTCAGCCTCGGGGAACAGGGGGAACGTCGTGAGCACGTCACGCCTCTGTGAAGCGCTCTGGATATTCAGCGACACTGTCCAGCCGTCGTGGTCCATAAAGGCCAGACCGGCAGGGTTGGTATATACGGCGTCAATCTCGTGGCTGGCACCACGCGCCATCATACGCATGAAGGCAATATGCTGGTTGGTGTTATGCAACAGGCCACCGGCCCAAGCCGACAGACCGACTGCTGCGAGAGAGAGCACTAACGTTGTAATTCTTTTCATTGCTATACCTAATTTAATTAATAAACAAACCTGAAATGGAGATTTTTACTCGTTTGAGGCAACAAAATTACTGCTATCGCACAACACAAATGGCCAAAAAGTCACAAAAAATGGCATTTTTGCCCCAAATCGCCACATTGTTACACTTTTTAACAGTCCCAAACTGTTAAAATCGCACGAAATCACATGATTAAAGACAAAAAAAAGACAATAATGTTGATTACCAATAGATAATCAAATTATCGTCTTTCTTGTCTTTCAAAAAAATCTTCGCGCCATCGCGCCTTAGCGTGAGGTGATGCTCTGTGGCGTTTGGCGTGAGGTGGTTTTTTAGCGTGAGTGATTGCTGGCGTGTGGTTACAGGGTGACGACGGTGCCGATGGGCTCGCCGCTCATCACCTTGAGGAGGTTGCTATACACGTCCATGTTGAACACGTGGATGGGCAGGTTGTTGTCGCGGGCCATCACGGTGGCGGTCATGTCCATGACCTTGAGGCCGCGGTTGTAGATCTCATCGTAGGTGATTCGGTCAAACTTGGTGGCAGTCGGGTCTTTCTCGGGGTCGGCCGTGTAGATGCCGTCCACGCGGGTGCCCTTGAGCATGACATCGGCCTCGACCTCGATGGCACGCAGCGTGCTGCCCGTGTCGGTGGTGAAGAAGGGGCTGCCCGTGCCGCAGGAGCAGATGGCGACCTTGCCAGCCTGCATGGCCTCGATGGCGCGCCACTTGCTGTAAGGCTCACCGATGGGGAACATGCCGATAGCGGTGAATACCTGGGCTGGCTGTCCGATGCCCTCGAGGGCCGACGACAGCGCCAGCGCGTTGATGACAGTGGCAAGCATGCCCATCTGGTCGCCCTTGACGCGGTCAAATCCCTGGGCGGCGCCCTTCAGGCCGCGGAAGATGTTACCGCCGCCAACGACGATGGCGACCTGTACACCGGCATCCACGATTTCCTTGATCTGGGTGGCATAGTCGGCCACGCGCTGCGGGTCAATGCCGCTACTCTGTTCTGCTGCCAGCGACTCGCCGCTGAGCTTGAGCAATATGCGATGATAAATCGGTTTCATTTGTTTAAGATGTCTATGGTTATTGGTCTATGAAAAAAGCTGGCTCAAAACCAACGTTTTGTCCAGCCTTTAACTATGAAAAGTCATTCTGTTTGTCGAGATGATTACTTGCCTGCAAGGGCGTTGGCACGCTCCAGGTATTTCTCCACATTGAATGCAGAAATCTGACCGTACTGGGGATAGTCGTCCAGAATCGACTGGAAGATGGCTGCCTCCTCGGCATACTTCTTCTGCTCATGGAGCACCGTGGCTTTCTTGATCATGAAAGCGGGGGCATACGACTCGTTGCCTTTAGTCAAGCTGATGGCCTTGTCATAAGCGGCAAGAGCCTTGTCATACTGCTTCAGGTTGACATAGCAGTCACCCATCAGCGACTGTGATGCGGGACCAATCAGGTCACCGGCGGGACTGTAGTCCTGCAGGTGCTTGAGAGCCTTCTCATACTCACCTTTTTCATACAGCATGATGGCTGCGTTCAGATGGGCACGCTCGCCAGGCTTGTTGCTGAACTCGGCAGCAACCTTCTCATAGCCCTTCAGGGCCTCTTCCTGGTTACCCTGGATGAGAGCGATATCGGCCTTGCCGATTTCATCCTTGGCCTTCTGCAGGTTCGGGTTGCGGATGCCATAAATGTATCCTACAGCCAGCAGCACGATAGCTGCGATGGCGATAAGAGCCCAGTTAATGTACTTCTTGTTGTCCTCAATGCGTTGTGCCGCGGTCGAGAGGGATTCATTCACCTCTTCGAGGGTCGTACGGGCACCTTGATTCTGTTTTTTTGCCATTTCTATTGTGTTAATTTTAATGTTTTCGACACTTTAGCGGCTGCAAAAGTAATAGTTATTCTTAAAATGAAAAAGCAAAAAGCAAACAATTTTTGTTTTAAGAACGATTTTCAGTGTTTTATGATACCTTAGCAGCAGTTTTTTTTTGGTTTTTTTGTGCTAATGCATTAACTTTGCGCCCAGATTTTCAATTTTATATGGAACTTCAATGCCCACAATGTGGTAAATGGATGGCAGTGTCCCAGGAGGAACTCGTGATGCATGACAGTCAGGTCGTGTGTCCCCAGTGCCTTGCCGTGTGCCGTTACGAGAATGGCACGCTTGTGGCGCGTGACGACTCCGACGCCCCTTACCGCCACATTGCCACAGTGGATGCCAGCAGCCATGACAAGGAATCTCGTTTCTGCCACCGTTGCGGCAAGCAGCTGCCGGCAGGCATCAGCTTCTGTCCCTATTGCGGCACCGACCTGGGAGCCCCCTTCGACAAGGCAAAACAACAAGAGGAGAAGCGGACTGTAGCGGCTCCCACCCCCCAGGAACCTGTCTCTGCCCCCCGGCGCGACAAGGAGAGGAAGGCTGATTCCCCTCAAGTGAAAAAACGACCCTCTCCCGTTGCCGACCCCGACCGCGTCGAAGAGAAACTGCGCACCATGTCGCGTCACTACACCAGTGTGCATCCTCGTCTGCACCAGAATGGCACCATGCCTGGCACGGCCTTCAAGGTCGTCGCCTATGTCGTTATTGCTCTTCTGCTCTTCCTGCTGGGTTTCATCATCTACGCCGGCAGCACACTGGAGTGATTCCCCCGCCTCAATAGTTATTTCAATATTGCCAGGAAGTTTTTTTTGTTTTTTGTGTAGTTTTCTTGGTAGTCCTTGCGTCTAACGGGCAAAAGTAATTTTTAGAAATCGCTATGGCTATAAAGAAATACATTAAAGATAACCGCGAGAAGGTCGCTCAAGCCCTTAGCAATACGGGTTATACGGTGATGGCCATTGTCATAGCCATTTTTATTGGCTGGGCTGTTTACCGGCTCTGGGGCTATCTGGTTGACAATGGTTTTGAGTGGAAAAGGCTACTGCACCTGTGCTCTAAAGATGGGATTATAAAAATTTTCACTGCTTATCTCAAATCTTTCCTATGGACGGGACCGGTGTTCTGCATTGCCTGGGCAGTAGCTGAGATGGGAGACATCCTTCAACGAATGGTTCCCGGTCAGGGCAAATCTGAGCGCAAACAATCACTCATCGCCCTGTGTGTGCTGCTGTTTAGCGCACTGATGAGCGTCGTGATGCTTATTCCTGGGTTGGGCATTTACTTCATGGTCTCGTTGGTGATTTGTGCCATCGGTCATGAAATCGCCAAACAGGATGGCGACGATGAAAAAAAAGCCAAAAAGCCGGATGCCAACACCACCGAGCTGCAACAACTCAAGCAGCGCGTCGAGGAACTGGAGAGGAAAATGGACTTGATCACGAAACAAGATAACAAGAAGCAATAACTATTAATTATTCACTACTTAAACAACAATCGTATGATGAGTGTGAGAAAGACTTTTGCCACTTTATTGCTGCTGTTAGTGGCATTCAGCGCAAACGTGGCGATGGCGCAACAGATGCCCATGCAGCAGGTGCCTGCCATCCCCATTGATAATGCCGTGCGCATCGGCAAGTTGCCCAACGGATTGACCTATTACATCCGCCACAACAACTATCCCGAACAGCGCGCCAACTTCTACATCGCCCAGCGCGTGGGTGCCATGCAAGAGGAGGACGACCAGAACGGTCTGGCCCACTTCCTCGAGCACATGGCCTTTAACGGCAGTGAGCACTTCAATGGTGAGGGCCACCGCATCTTTGACTACCTGGAGTCAAGAGGTAACGTGAATGCCTACACCTATTTTACCGAGACCGTCTATAACATCGACGATGTGCCCACAACCGACCCGGGTAACATCGACTCGTGCATGCTCATCCTCAAGGACTGGAGCCACGGCCTGCTGCTTGCCGACGAGGAGATTGACAAGGAGCGTGGCGTGATCCACGAGGAGTGGCGTCTGGGCCGCGATGCCGGCGACCGCATGCGCAGCCGCCAGATGGAGACCCTGTTCCCTGGCTCGAAGTATGCCAAGCGCGATGTCATTGGCTCGATGGACGTGGTGGACAACTTCCCCTATCAGGTACTGCGCGACTACTATGACAAGTGGTACCGCCCCGACAACCAGGCACTGGTCATCGTGGGTGACATCGATGTGGACTACATCGAGGCCAAAATCAAGGAACTCTTCAAGGATGTTCCCGCCCCCGGTCCCGATGCCGCTGTTGTCGAGTCCTATCCCGTCCCCGACAATGATGAGCCTATTGTTGCCATCGACAAGGATGTGGAGCAGCAGTACAGCTTTGTTCAACTCTTGTTCAAGCACGACATTATCCAGAAGGAGCAGAAGAACACCATCGATTACCTCGCCATTGGCTATGTCAAGAGCATGATGGGTATGATGCTCAACCAGCGTTTCCAAGAGCTGGCTCAGGAACCTGATTGCCCCTTCATTCAGGCCTTTGCCTATGACGGCAGCTACATGGGTGCCAACACCAAGGATGCCTTCACCTTGATCGTCGTTCCCAAGGATGGTATGATCGAGGCCGCCACACAGGTCGGCTTGACCGAGGTGCTGCGTGCCGCCAAGTTCGGCTTTACCGACACCGAGTATGCCCGCGCCCAGGAGAACTACAAGTCTCAGCTCGAGCGCCAGTACAACGAGCGCGAGAAGGTTCACAACAGGATCTATACCCAGCAGTGCTACCGCCACTACCTGGACAACGAGCCGCTCATGTCGGTCGAGGACAATTACCAGATTATGTCGGTAATCGCCCCCAGCGTCCCTGTTGACTACATCAACGCAGCACTGCCTCAACTGGTTCGCCTCGATGGCAAGAACATGGTGGTAGTGAACTTCAACCAGGAGAAGGAAGGGGCCGTCTATCCCACCAAGGAAGGACTGTTGGCCGCTATCAATGCAGCCGAGAATGCCGAGATTACCCCCTTTGTCGACAACGTGAAGCAGGAACCCCTCATCGCCAAACTGCCCAAGAAGGGTAAAATCGTCAAGGAAAGCTACAACGAGACCTTCGGTTACAAGGAACTGGAACTCAGCAACGGCGCACGCGTGCTGCTCAAACCCACCGACTTCAAGAAGGACGAAATCTCGGTGTTGGCATTGCAGCGTGGCGGCCGCTCGCTGTACGGTGAGAAGGATTGGGCCAACTGCGAATTGTTTGATGACGTCATCGAGAGCAGCGGTCTGGGCGGTTTCAGCAACGTGGAACTCTCCAAAGCCCTTGCCGGCAAGCGTGTGAGCCTCCATCAGAGCCTGAACAACTATAAAGACAATATTAGCGGCTCTTCCAACGTCAAGGACCTGGAGACCTTGTTCCAACTCATCTACCTGCAGTTCACCGACATTACCAAGGACGAGAAGAACTTTGCCACGCTGATGAACGGCAAGGAGATGATGCTCAAGAACCGTAGCTTGGATGCCGATAACGTGTTCATGGATTCGGTCGGCTACATCTCCAACAACTATAGTTGGCGCTTCAAACCCTTCACCGTCGATGACCTGAAGCAGGTGAACTATGACCGCATTCTGCAAATTGCCAAGGAGCGCACGTCCAACGCCGCCAACTATACTTTCCTGTTCGTCGGCTCATTTGACGAGGCTGTCATCCGTCCGTTCGTCGAGCAGTACATCGCAAGCCTGCCTGCCAAGAAGGGTGTGAAGTCCAACTGGGTCAATGTCGCTGAGTTCCCCATGGGTCAAGTCATCAAGCATTTTGGCCAAAAGATGGAAACGCCCAAGACTACACTCTATGTGGAATGGACCGATATCAATATGCCCTATACCTTGGAGAACAGTATCAAGGCCAGCCTGCTTGGTACTGTGATGAGAAGGATTTACTTTGACAAGATTCGCGAGGAAGCAAGTGCTGCCTATTCGGTAGTCGCCTATGCACAAAACAACAAGGCGGGTGACAAGCCTTATACCGCACTCACCGTCTACGCTCCCCTCAAGCCCGAGTGCACCGACCTGGCACTCCAAATCGTTGATGAGGAAATGGCCAAGGCCTGTGAGGCCATCGATCCTGTGAAACTGGAGGACGCCAAGACTGCAATTCTTAAGAATCACGAGACCCAACTCAAGGAGAACGGCTACTGGTATAACATTATTTCGGCTTATGCCAACGACGGCCTTGACTTCTACTCTGGTTTTGAGGATATCGTGAAGGCTCAGACGCCCGAGACCATCGCCGCCTTTGCCCGCCAGCTGATGGCTGCAGGCAACAAGCTTGAAGTGGTGATGACCCCCGCCGAGTAACGGGACATCGCATTATTTCTGAATGACAGTTCATCCCATCAACGGGAGCCACGAGTCGCATCATGCCTCGTGGCTCCCGTTTTCCTGTCGATGTTGTTTTTTGGGCGATGGAGAGTTAAATTTATTTTCATTTTTGTGTAGTTTTTGGGATACCCCTTGCGTCTAACGGGCAAAAAATAATGATTAAGGACCAAATTATTATCTATAATTCAAAACTTTGAAATTATGAAAATGAAAAAGATTTTTGCTGTTACGCTGCTCATGTTGGTGGCACTCAGCGCACAGGTGACCATGGCACAGCAGATGCCGCCCATCCCCACTGATGAAGCCGTGCACATCGGCAAGTTGGACAACGGATTGACCTATTACATCCGCCACAACGACTATCCCGAGCACAAGGTGAATTTCTACATCGTGCAGCGTGTGGGCACCATGCAAGAGGACGACAACCAGCAGGGCCTGGCCCACTTCCTGGAGCACATGGCCTTTAACGGCAGCGAGCACTTCAAGGGAAACGGTATCATCGATTTTACCCGCTCATTGGGACTGGACTTTGGCGCTGACATGAATGCGGGCACCAGCTTCACACGCACCATCTATAACGTGTGCAACGTGCCCAGCACGCGTCAGAGCGCCCTTGACTCCTGTCTGCTCATCCTCAAGGACTGGAGCAACGGACTGCTACTTACCGACAAGGACATCGACGAGGAGCGCGGTGTCATCCATCAGGAGTGGCGTCAGACGACGACATCCGAGGAGCGAATGAACACGCGCCAGATGGCCAACATCTTCCCTGGCTCCAAGTATGGCCAGCGCCAGATTATCGGCTTGATGGACATTGTGGACAATTTCCCCTACCAGGTGCTGCGCGATTACTACCACAAGTGGTACCGCCCCGACAACCAGGCACTGGTCATCGTGGGTGATGTTGACGTGGACTACACCGAGGCCAAGATTCGCGAGATGTTCAGTGGCATCCCCGCACCGGCAGCCGATGCCGCTCCCGTTGTGGACTTCCCTGTCCCCGACAACGAGCAGCCCATCTTTGTCATCGACAAGGATAAGGAGCTCCCCAACGAGTTCATGCGCGTGATGTTCAAGCGCGACCACACGCCCCGTGAGGCAAAAGCCACGATGGACTATTGGATCGAGGATTATGCAGGCAGCATAGTGAGTCTGTTGTTCAATCTGCGTATGCATGAGATGATACAGAATCCCGATTGCCCGTTCTTGTTAACCATGGCTGCGAACACCAGTTTCATGTACACCAATACCAAGGACGCCCTCATGTTCATTAGCCAACCCAAGGAAGGACAGAGCGAGGCCACCCTGCAGGCCGTGCTCACCGAGGTCAAGCGTGCTCTGGAGCACGGTTTCACCGCTACCGAGTACGCACGTGCCCAGGAGATGTACATGAGCTCGATTGAAAAGCAATACAACGAGCGCAACACAGTTTCCAACAGTACCTACGCTGATATGTATTGTGATCACTTCTTGGAAAACGAGCCCATCCCCTCGATTGAGCAGAACTATCAGCTGGTGAAGATGATTGTTCCCAATCTCCCCGTCGAGGCTATCAACCAATATCTTGGGGAACTTATCGACATGTCAGGACGCAACCTCGTGGTGATGGACTATCTCACCGAGAAGGACGGTGCGACCTATCCCACCCAGGCCAGCTTGAAGGCTGCCTTTGACGCCGCTGTGTCGGCACCCGTCGAGGCCTATGTTGACGACGTGAAGCAGGAACCGCTCATCGCCTCCCTGCCCAAGCCTGGCAAGATTGTCAAGGAGAAGGTCAATGACAAGCTGGGTTACAAGGAACTGGAGCTGAGCAACGGCGTGCGTGTCATCCTCAAGAAGACCGACTTCAAGGACGATGAGATTCAGATGAAAGCTTGGCAACGTGGAGGACAATCGCTCTATGGCGAGAAGGATTATGCCAACTTGCAGGCTTATAACATGGTAGCAATGACCAGCTGCTTGGGTGAGTTCACCCGTAACGAGCTCAATAAAGCCCTTGCAGGCAAGCAAGCGCAAGTTGTTGCCAGCATGGACACTTACTATGATGAAGTAAGCGGTTTCTCGACGGTTAAGGACTTGGAGACCCTGTTCCAGCTCACCTATCTCACCTTCACCGACATGCGTAAGGACGAGAGCTTCTTCAGCCAGTTGATGTATGCTTCGGAGTCAAATCTCAAGAACAGACAGCTGGTGCCTGAGAATGTCCTCATGGATACCATCCAATATGAGATGAATAACCGCAGCTGGCGCAACAAGCCTTTCACTGCCGAGGGCCTCAAGAACATCAACCTGGACCGTGTCATCGAGATGGCCAAGGAACGCATGGCTAATGCCGCGGGCTATACCTTCTACTTTGTGGGCAACATCGACGAGGCTGCCATCCGTCCCCTCATCGAGCAGTACATTGCTACCTTGCCCGCCAACAAGGGTGTGAAATCCAATTGGGTGAATGTGGATTCCCGACCTCAGGGTAAGAACACCGTGCGCTTTGAGCGCCCCATGGAGACGCCTAAAACGAGCATCCAAACCTTCTGGTTCGACGCCAAGACGCCTTATAGCACCGAGAATGCCATCAAGGCCGAGTTGCTGGGTAAACTGCTTGACAAGGTCATCTTGCAGAAGGTTAGGGAAGATGCCGGTGCGGCTTACACTACCAACGCAGGTGGATTCTCAGCATTTAACGGTGACAGCCCCTTGACCCTTGTGGTCGCTGATTGCCCGGTGAAGCCTGAGTTTACCGAGCAGACACTGCAAATCTTGGAAGAGGCGATGGCCAATCTGTGCAAGAACGTGGATGCCGAGTCGCTCAACGGATTCAAGAATGAGCTGATTAAGGATTTCCAGTCCGAAATCAAGGAGAATGACTATTGGATGACCACCATTGGCAGGTATGTTGAGCGGGGTATTGACCAATACACCGGCTATGAGCAGCTGGTCAAGGCCCAGACGCCCGAAACGATTGCCGCTTTTGCCCGTCAGCTTTGCAATCAGGGCAGCAAGATGGAGTTTGTGATGACGCCCGCCGAGTAACGGAGCATAAGATGACTTAGAAGTTAGGAGTTGTTAGTCTGTATCCACAGGCTAACAACTCTTAACTCCTAATTTCTAACTCCTAATTATCTTAGGAACCATCCACAGCGGATCGCGCTGGAAGCGTTGCCAGGCTTGCTGTAGCTGGGGCTTGCAGGCAATGAGCAGGTTGTGCCCCTCGGTGGTGTTAGCAACGCCTTTCTCGATGAAGTAGATGTAGGAGAGCAGGCGGCGGCACATGTGGTATTGCCCTGAGGCGAGAATCGCCTGGGGCATCCCTGCGGCTTTGTCCTGTGGCGTGAACCACAGTGTGGTGCCCATGCTGGCAGCGAGAACGTTGTTCTGCTTGATGGCGTCGCTGGGGGTGAGTTCGATAATATGCTGTTCATCCTGGCCGCGTTGTTGATCCCACATTTCGTGGATATTGCTTGTGATGACGCGGTTTTGCCATGCGCTGTCGCGAAACAGGGTGCTGTAGTTCATCTTGCGCAGACGGTTGAGGAAGACCTCGCTGGTGAGGGTGATGAGCGACTTGGCGCGGTTCATGAGCATCGCTTCGGCCGAGGCAAACTTCAGGTGGCTGATGAATCTCGCCCTGTTGCCGATAAAGGTCTTCTCGATAGCACCGAACGCCTTGTTCTTCATCAAGGCGCCAGCGACGTTCAGCACGGTGACGATGGCAAGAATAACCGTCATCACACCCAGCCCGAAGCCGTTGCCAGCCACCAGAGCGACAATGAATAGCACCATGGCAACCACCTCGCTGATAAGTCCGTAGTTGCGCAGGCGGGCGATAGTCAATCGGCCCATCCAGTTGGGCAGCAGCTGCTCACAGGGGGCATAGCAATCTTTGACCTCATCGTCAGCAACGTCGCTGATGATAACCAGGTCGAGCGCTTTGTCGGTGCGGCTGTTGTCGGTGCGTTTTCCAGCCAGCCGCTCTTCAGCCCGTGTGATGGGGTCGATACCCTGGTTATCGACGATGCCACCGTCCATGATGCCGAAGCGCTTGGTAATGGTAGCGGCAATCTCAGGATGCTGGGACACCTCAAAGTCGTCGGGGAACATCATCGGTTCAAATCCGCTGGGGAAACACGATGAACAGGCCATGGCTTCGCTCAGTTTGATGTAAGGCACCACGGTTTTCCCGATGGAATTATTGCCATTACCAAAGGCGCCATACCTCATTTTCTCGCCCGATAGGTACTTGCCGCCGGTGATGCGGAACCTAAAAGGCAACGAGTTGTCAAAGTCGGTCGCCAGCGCCGTGTAGTCCTCGACGGGCATATGGTCCAGGTTCTTGATGAGGTCGCCCATCGTCGCGCCGCCAAACAAACATTGGTCATACACGTCGGCCATCATCTTGATGCTCGATGCGTCGCGGTTGCTCTTTTCGGCACGGATGCTCTGCAGGGCAGGGGTAATCAGGTCGCCGTTGCACAGGAAATCAAACAGTTCCCGTATCATCTCGTCGATGGGCTGCCCCTTGGCGCATGCAAGCATATACTTCAAGGCAGGAATAGTGCCACCCGACACCGAGGTAAGGACCTTCACGCACTCCAGCAGTGTACGCCCATCGTCGAGACGGATGGAATGCAGAAAAGACAGTGTTCCTAAGTCAAAGGTGGCAGCCCTATAACCACCCCCCGAAAAGGCCATCCCTATATTCAGTTCATTCTCCATATCTCTCTCCCCAAATATCTGTAAACTAATATCTCTTAACTCTTAACTGTTAACTGTTCCCTGTTAACTGTTCACTGTTAACTGTTCACTGTTAACTGTTAACTGTTCTCCTCCTCCGTGCGGCAGGCGGTAAAGCCCATTTCGCGGGAGCGCTCCTGGTCAAACATGCAATAGGTCACATCGCCCTCGTCGCACAGGCGCCCCTGGCTGTCATGCAGCGTGACGTGCACGGTGTAGTAGTTGCGCACGTTGCCCGTCATCCGTCCGCGCAGGGTTATCTGCGGGTCACGCGTCGAGACGGGGCGGCGAAATTTCACTTCCAGCTTGGTGGTCACCCCCGCGGCCTGAAGGCGGCGTGAGAGCACCCAGTTGGCAATCTCGTCGATGAGCGTGCTGATGATGCCGCCGTGCAGGGTCTCCACCCAGCCGTCATAATTGACATTTGGGCTCCAGGTGGCGACGATATCCTCACCATCCTCCCAAAATTCCAGATGCAGGCCGATAGGGTTCGTCGGCGAGCACCCAAAGCAGTTGTAACCCTCTTTCTCGAGGTATGGATTAATCAATTTCTTCATAAAGATGTGCGGCAGCTATTGTATTTCATAAAGATATGCGGATGCCATTGTATTTATTGTACTTATTGTTTTCCTTTTATCTGTTGTCGTTCCTGTTGTTTACGGTAATGCCATATTTCCAGGCTGTTGATGGCGTTCTGCCACAGGATGTAGCAGCCGGGCCCTGCCACCGACAGGGGACTCAGGTAGGTGTAGGCAATCCAAACGGCAAAGGCCGTATTCTTCTGCCCCAGACCCTGGCCGCTCTCGATGACGGTGCCGAAAAAGTGCCCGATGTACCTGCCCACGGCAAACTGCGCCAGGCAGATGAGCAGCGACACCAGTGCGATGGTAACGAGGAACACCACAGGAGCCCCGCTGTTGATGATGTTCTTCACCGTGCAGCCCGTGACGATGGTCAGCGAGATGCCCCACATGTAGAACGACAGGTCCTGAATGGCCACCAACCGCTGTTGCACGCGCGGCAGGTAGTGCTTGACCAGATAGGCGGCAATCAGCGGCAGCACCAGCACCAGGAACACCTTGTACATAATCATCCAGAAGGCCGTCCAAAAGCTGATGTCCACCCCCTTGTCGATGAGCGGGAACACCACGGGAACGGCAATCACCGTGACGATGTTCGACAGGAACACATAGCTCGTCATCGTCTCCAGGTTGCCGCCCAACTTGCCCGTCACCACGGGAGCGGCGCTGGCACCAGGGCAGATGACGCACGTCAAGATGCCCTCCATCAATATCAGGTCCTTGCCCTTCATGTCAAAGCCCAATATCAGCGCCACAATCAGCACGACGAACACCACTTGAAACACCGACACCCACAGGTGCCACATCGCCGGCCGCATCTTGTGGAAATCCACTCTCAGGAACGTCGTGAACAGAATCAGGCTCATGAACAGCGGCAGGATGGTGTCAAATATCGGCGCCATGACCTCGCTCACCGGGTCCAGAGCGGGAATCCAGTAGAATATCAGATAGATAATCGTGCCCGCCGCAATCGCGCTGGGCAACGTCCAATTCTTCAAAAAAGTGATGATGGTCTTCATAGCGCCTGCAAAATTACTGAAAACCGAGCGCATAATGATAGTAAATGTCGGAATTCCGATATTTTTTTGGCTGTTTTTACGGGAATCCCGACAGTTTTGTGCAACGATGGGTGGGGAATGCGCACAAAAAATTGCGGCCATTCTCGCATGATATGGTTATTGAAAACCCGCGAAAACAGCCGCAAAGGAATTAATTGTTTACTGTAGTGAAGAGAGATTATGGCTGATTGTTCATTTCGTGATTTTACTCTCCAGCAGATCGACCATGTTCTCGAGGAACAGGAGTTCGTTCTCCTTGAGTTTGTTCTTGGCTTTGAGTTGTTTATAAATCAATGCGAGTTGTTGCATGGCGATTTTCAGGTCGGTCTGGTCGAGGCCTTCGGTGTCCTTGCACAGCTCGTAGAGCTTCGACAAATAGAGGTAACGGTCGCCTTTTTCTTGAACCTTGTTGACGTAGAAGAGCATCTTCTTCATCCAACTCTTGGCATTGCTCTCGCCTGAATTCGCAGAAGATCTCGAGAATGAGAAGGATTGGTTCAGGTGTTCGGGAAATTCACCTGACAGCATGTCCATGGCCGTTTGGTACTTCTCCATACCGTTATTATACGTCTCTATGGCTGAACTGATTTTATCGCTGTCAATGTTGATGCCATTCAATTTAACCCCCAATGAGTCGATTTCAAGTGAGTAGGAGAGGTTGCCGGATTTGGACTTGGCCTTGATGGGGGCGTATGTGGTGATGATGCGGCCCTTGATGCTGCTGCCATTGTTTTCCCACTCCAGGGTGTAGGTCGTGCGGTGCTTTTTGTCGTCGGGGCTGATAAAGCCGACGGTGTAGCAGTTGCCGCCTTCATTGCCCACGAGAATCGTTTGGTCGGGGCTGTAGTAGAGACGGTACCCCGAGTAGTCGTTGCCCTTGTTGGCGGTGTTCATCCACAAGGTGTACAGATTGCTGTTGAGCGTCTGGTCACTGTCGCTGCCGTTGCGGCTAATTTGCTCATAGACCTCCTTGGCGGCATCAATCAGGTACATGCCCTCGGGCGGGAGGGTGTACACGATCAGGTCAAGTTTGCCCTCTCTCTCGCCTGTCTTGGGGTCAGAGAAGTAGTTGTGCACCTCATTCAACGACGTGAATTGGGCAGCCTTGATGATGCATTCAAAGGCTTCTTTGAGGCGCTCCTCTTGGTCGTTGGCGCTTACCGTTGCAGGCACGAGGGCTGCGGTGAGGATGGCGATGATATAGCTGATGGTCTTCATAATGCTGGAATATTGTTAGTTGGTTGGTTGTTGAATTCGTTTTCTATTTCCTGGTTGAGGTCGATGAACACGATGTTGCCGTCCTCGTCTTGCACCGCTTTGTAGCCCATGGCTTCCATGTCGATGATGAAGGCGCGGCGCTTCAAGTCCTCGAGTTCGCGCTGCAGGCGCTCGTTTTCTTTGGCAAGTCGTTTGTTTTCGGCTTCCAGCCGTCTATGGCGGGCTGCTTGTGACCGCTTGTGGTTGGCTCGAGAGGCGAGATGTGGCGTCTCAACAGTGACGACAGGCTTGGTTTGTAACGACGCCAGTTCCCGCGTCTCCACCCCCGCCATTGTGTCGATTGCCGCTATGGTTGGCGACTCGGCCGATTTCGGCCGAGTCATGACCGGCTGGCGGTTCGCCACGGTCAGCCCCACCACCAGGGCACCGACTGCAGCGGCCGCCACGCCAGTCCACCACCACCCGCGCTGTGTCCTGTGATGCGTCACGGGTTGTCTCATTCCGTTGTCAAAGTAGCCGAACATGACACGGTAGTCCTCCCACTCGGAGGGCACGTTGTGGGTGCGGAAGTAATCACCCAGCAGGGCTTCTTCCTCCAGAGTGGTCTGCCCGTCCATGAATTTGTCGAGCAGGGCCTTGATGTGTTGATGTGAATACCGTTTCATTGTTTGTCAATTTTACGTTGTTGGCTGATTGCTTCAAGAAGTTGCCGTCGGGCCTTGGCCAGCAGGGTGCTCACGCTCGATGGCTTGATGCCTAAGATTTGGGCAATCTCATCGTTGGAGCGGTGCTCCACCTGCCGCAGCTTGAGGATGGCGTGTTGCGTGTAGGGCAGGTTGCGTATGCGTTCTCGCAGCCACCGCTCGTTCTCGTTTTGCAACATCAGCTCCAGGGGCGATGGCACCGACTGGGCGCTGACTGGATGCTCATCGAGGGATACCGGATGTTGCCGTCGCTGCTGGTTAAGTGCCAGGTGGCGTGCAATCGTCGAGGCGTAGCCCTCGGGATTGTAGAGGCGGGGATCGTCACGCATCTGCCACAGGCGCAACAGCGTTTCCTGAGCGACATCCTGGGCGCTATCACTGTCGGCGCCTGCCGTGGAGGCTGCCTCGAGTGCCAGTTGTCTGAGCCGTGGTGCTTGTTGGTTAAATGCGTCTATCGTCATCTGTTATCAGTGTTTTGTTCTGTTGTCACACTTTAATAACACATGACGCCCCTGTTTTTAAACAATCAAAACTGTTATTTTCCATTAAAAAATTTAAATGTCACCTAAAGCCTTGAAACCTCAGGTGACATTTAATCCAGTATAGACCGCCTCTCGTATGTTTGTGCTTCTAAAACTCGAGCGCGGATGCCCTTGTATTGATTGTACTTATTTTCTTCCTATTTAATTAGTAGTCATTAGTTTTCCTTATCTCGTTGATAGTCAGTTGTTTTTACTGCCTGATGGCCGGCGGTAGCGGTTGGTGAGTAAGATGATGGTGATGAGGATGCCGTAGATGACGGCGATAATCGAGGCCTCGGGACCGAAGGCGCCGCCCGTGATGATGTCTGGACCGTTGGTGGTGGTGACAAGGATGCTGTCACCGGCGTTTGTCCCCGACACGGCAAAGCCATAGATGTTGCCCTGCACGTAGTTCCATGCCCAATGGATGCCGATGGGCAGCCACAGCGTGCCTGACCACTTGTAGGCGGCAGCGAGCATCAGGCCTGCTTCGATGGCGATGGCCAACGACGACCACCAGGTGGCGCCATCGTTGGGCAAGTGGATGAAACCGAAAAACAGTGCCGAAATAATCAGCGCGACGGTTGTGTTCCACCGCTCGTCAATCATCCTGAAGATGACACCGCGAAAAATCATCTCCTCGCCCACGGCAACGGCAAGGAACATCATGATGGCCTGCCACTGCAGCGGCCAGGAAAAGTCCGACCACGATAGGTTAACGTAGCCTAAAGCGTCAATCGTACTGACAACAAGGGTCATATAGACAAACCCTATGACCAAGCCTAACAGCGTGTGGGAGATGAGACGGGACAGCTTTAACTCTGCTGGCCAGCTCTTTCTGAACTTCCTGAACAGGGCATAGATGGCCAGCGTCAACCCTGCCCCGATGATTGTCAGGCTTGGATGCTGTAAGTGGTTGGCGATATCAAAGCCTGTAGAGACCAGCACGTACCCCATAAAGGCAAGCACTGTGGCTCCCAACAGCAGCAGGATCCATTTCCACAACGGGAGTTTGCGTTTGGCAGTGATAGGGGGTCTCATATCGTTTCATTATTTGTTAGGGTGATAAGCTGTATCGTATAGCCAGTTGACTACATCCTCAAGCACCAGTGGCGACATCGTCTGCTTGATTCCGGCATAGTTGAGCCGGCTGTCCTCCATAGAGCAGTCCTGGAACAGGTGGTTCAGGTTCTCATAGGCCTTGATGGTGGCATGGGGCACATATCGTGAGATGGCACCCAGATTATCCTCATAGTCCACCTGGAAGTCCAGCATGCCGTTGACGGCCAGCATGGGGCACTTGACGCGTTTGAGATTCACGCTCGGGTCATATTGCAGCAATTTGCACGTCTGGGCATTGGTGCTCTGCTCAATCATCGCCTCGTTGATCATGCTTGCGGTATAGCTGGTGTCGGCAGCCAGCATGGCTTCCAGCTTCTTCTGGTAAAAGGCGTCATTCTCCATAAAATCGAGCATGCGCTGGCGCAGGGCCGTGCTGTCGGTTTCGGTGCCGATGATGGTGTACATCTGTTCATAGAAGCGCTGTTCCGCTTCATCCTTTTCAACACCCATCATGCTGGTGATGACCTTATCTTGCTTGAGGGCATACTGGTAGGTGGGCACGCCCACACCCGCCATCGAGACGATATAGGCGACCTCGTCAGGATATTGGGCCGCATTCATGATGGCGATGATGCCACCCTCGCTATGCCCCACGATGCCCACCTGTGAGTTGTCCACCTCAGGTCGTGCCGCCACATAGCGTACCGCCGCCATGGCATCCGCGGCCAAATCTTCGACGGGGTCGGTGCATTTGCCGCCGGTCGATGCGCCCACGCCGCGCTTGTCGTAGCGCAGCACGGCAAAGCCATGACGGCTCAGGGCATCGGCAAGCAAGAGATGGCCTTTGTGCCCGAAGATGTTCTCGTCGCGGTCCAGCGAGCCGCTGCCCACGAGCAGCACCACGGCAGGGAAACGGCTGCCTGCATCAGGCAGGGTCAACGTGCCGGCCAGCGTGATATCTCCGTTGCTGAAGGTGACCTCCTCGCTGTGGTAAGGCTTGTTCGTGTCGGCCAGGACAAGGGCCTCTTGCGGACGCTCGGCAGCAGCGTCTGGGTTTTGCGTCATGCGCAACCTCATGAACTTGTCTCCCTGCGAGAACATGCCGTCAAGTCTGTCACCGGCCAACGTCGCGCTGTAGCTGGCCTCAACGATGGCCATATCGATGCACAAGGTGTCGCCCGTGACGGTCGCTGTAGCGTCCAGGCCATAGGCTTTCTGTAACGGCGAGTCCCATTTGACGGTGATACTGTCACCATCCTGCTCGATGTGGAACACGTAGGTCATCGAGAAGGGACCACCCTCGGTCGTTCCGTACCACGTGCCGCTATAGTTAGTGCTCTGTGCCAAGCCATTGACGGCCATGACGATTGTCAGTAATGATGAAATTAATATGCCTTTCATATCGTCTTCGGTTTTATTGTTTTTTGCCCATTAGACGCACGGCACACTCAAAAAACTACACTCCATCCCGATATTTTTCATGTCTTTTCCTCATTGTCACGTGATGTCTTTTCCTCATTGTCATGTGATGTCTTTTCCTCATTGTCATGTGGGCCGTGGCTCTGCCACGGTGTTAAAAACTCACTCGACACCACGCCCCATTTGGCAAAATCTTTATAAATTTGCCACAATGGAGATAAAAGAATTGACATTCGGGCATCGGCGAGTGTGCCTTTATCAGCTGGTCGAGGGTACGGCACCATTGGTCTATTCCATTGACTATCACGAGAATGGACAGTTGCTGCTGGAGGCTTGCAAGCAGGTGGATTGCCATGGGTTCAACCTGGTGACCATCAGCGGGCTGCATTGGAATCAGGAATTGTCGCCTTGGGCCGTCGAAACGGTGGTCTCCCGCGACGACCGGTTCACGGGCTGTGCTCCCGACATGCTGGCGCTGCTCACGGGCGAGATTGTGCCGCAGGTCGAGCATCTGCTCGACTCGCCGCCCACGTGGCGTCTGCTGGCAGGCTACTCGATGGCGGGGCTGTTTACCGTGTGGACGGCTTTCCAGACCGACTTGTTCTCGCGCATCCTCTCGGCATCAGGGTCGATGTGGTACCCTGGATGGCTCGAATATGCCCGTGAGCATGAGTTGGCGGCACCCTTGCAGGGGGCTTATCTCTCGGTGGGTGAGCAGGAAAGCACGTCGCGCAACGCGGTGCTGCAAACCGTGGGCCAGCGCACCCGGGCCATGGCCGCCCTGCTGTCCGAACGGGGCATTCCCACCAAGTTTGAGCTCAATCCTGGCAACCACTTCAAGAATCCACCCCTGCGCGTCGTCAAGGGCATCAAGTGGCTCCTCCAACCCGAAAAAGAATAGGTGCCAACATATGCAGGATTGCCCCAAAAATAGAAAACTTTACAGTTTTTAGAAAATTCTGCCATTTGACAATGGCTATGTAAAAGAATAGGTTTACCTTTGTAGTCGGAAATAATAAAGCTTTGCAGTGATTTTGCAATCAGCATGAAAACAACTCAACGTATAGCGACATATGCCTGCTAACGTGTGCCGCTTTGTATTGTATAACCTATTTATTAACTTTTAAAAACTTTAAATGTATGAAAAAAACATTACTTTCCTTGATGGCTCTTGTGGCCAGCCTTTCGGCTTTGGCAATAGAGCAGGACAACAACGGTAACTACCTCATCGGGTCGGCTGCCGACTGGGACGCTTTTGCCGCAATCGTTGCTGAGACACCAGCCGCTAACGCCCTCATGACGGCCGATGTTGACCTCGGCGATGACCAAACAATGATTGGCACTGAAGCGGTGCCCTACCAGGGCACGTTTGATGGTCAAGCACATAAATTGACCGTCAATTACAATGTTACGGAAGATTACGTGGGCCCATTCCGTTTTATCAGTGGCGCAACCATTCAAAAACTTCATGTTGACGGCAATATCAATACCACAATGGGATATGCTGGCGGTTTGGTTGGATATGTAATTTCAGGAACTAACCAAATAAGCCAATGCATGAGCTCTGTTAACATCACAACCACCCAAGGCGGAAGAGAGTGGGTTGGTGGCTTTGTTGGAGTTTGTATGTCCTCCGGCACTGTTCTCAATATTGACGACTGCTTGTGTCAAGCTAATATGACTGCAAATTGGGCCGCTAACTTCGTGGGTATAATGTATTACAGTAGCCATGTCAATGTCACTAACTCTTTGTCAATTGCTACTTGTCCCAATGCCGTGCAGTTCAACTCAATCTACCATTACATTTATGGGCATGGCACCACCCAAAACACTTATATTCTGAACTGTACAGTATCAGGTACCGACCATGGCCCTGCAGGAACCGTAGTGAACATGGAACAACTTGCCAGCGGTTCTATTGCCGTTGCGCTGCAAGCAGACCGCACCGAGGAAGTGTGGGTACAGGACGAGATACCGATGCTCAAAATCTTCTTGGAAGAAGATCCCAGCACGGGACTTGATGAAATTGATGCAACCCAACCCAAGAGCGGCATTCGTTACAACTTGATGGGTCAGCCCGTGAGCAAGGACTACAAGGGCATCGTCATCGAGGACGGCAAGAAATTCATCGTGAGATAAGGCGCAAATCGCTGTCTCTTACGCATAATGGCGGTGTGTCATAAATCAACCAACATAACCGCCCGTTGGGCGGGAAATTATACAAATTAGATTTAAAATGAAGTATAATAATTAATATATCTATAATTTTAATTTATAAATTTGCTTAATTTCCCGTGCGTTAGCACGGTTATATTATTGAGTATGAATTATGACACACTCGCTTTTCTTATGCAATATTTCAAGAGGTGTGTATCCGTTACGCACGAAAAAACTGAATAAATCTATCCTTAGTTGTGATTTTGCGGCTTGATGCGTCGGTAGCTGGGGGAATTTCACTCTTTTTTTGTCTTTCTTGTCTTCAAATCAGTGTATAAGGCCAGTTTTTTTGTACCTTTGCACCCTCCAAAATTGAAGACCAGTCCGATGCGCAAGCAAGACAACCATACGTTCTTGACTACGGCACCCATTCGTCGCGTGATTCCGGCGATGGCTGTGCCCACCATCATCAGTATGCTTGTGACAAGCATCTATAACCTGGTGGACACCTATTTTGTGGGGCTGATCAACACCCAGGCGACGGCGGCCGTCGGTGTGGTGTTCCCCGTGATGGCGATTATCCAGTCTATCGGATTCCTTTTTGGTCAAGGCTCTGGCACCTACATGTCGCGCCACTTGGGGGCAAAGCGCCTCGACGAGGCACGTCAGATGGCTGCCACCTCGTTTGTCGGCAGCATCGTCTGCGGCTTGCTCATCACCATTTTAGGCCTCGTTTTCCTGAAACCGTTATCCATCGCCCTGGGCTCCACGCCCACCATCCTGCCCTATACGATGCAGTTCATGGGTGTCATCCTGCTGGGTGCGCCGCTGATGACGGCCTCGATGGTCATCAACAACCAGATGCGCTTCCAGGGCAATGCGACGCAGGCGATGTACGGTATGATTTCGGGTGCCGTGCTCAATGTGTTGCTCGTGCCGCTGTTCATGTTCACCTTCGGGCTGGGCATCCTGGGCACCGCCATCGGCACCGTGCTGAGTCAGTTGTTCGGCTTTATCGTCCTGTGGGTGATGTCCCGACGTGGCGAGAACATCCCCATCGACCTCAAGCAGTCTTCGCGCCGCTGGCACTTCCAGCAGGAAATCCTCAAGGGCGGCACGCCGTCGCTCACGCGTCAGGCCCTCGCCAGCATTGCCACGCTGATGCTCAACGTGGCAGCCGGCGTGTATGGCGACGCGGCGATTGCGGGCATGTCCATCGTGTCGCGCTTGGCGTTCATCATTTTTGCCATCATCATCGGGGTGGGGCAGGGCTATCAGCCTTTCTGTGGCTTCAACTACGGCGCGGGCTTGTACAAGCGCCTGCGGCGGGGCTTTTACTTCACCATCCTGCTCGACATGGCGGTCTTGCTGCTGATGTGCGGTCCCGCCTATGTGTTCGCCGAGGAGTTGGTGGACTTGTTGCGTGACGACCCCGAGGTTGTCAAGGTCGGTGCTGTGGCATTGCGTTGGCAGTTGGTTGCCTTGCCCATGGCGGCAGTGGTCACCGTGTGCAATATGACGCTGCAGACCAGCGGACAGGCCGTCTCGGCCAACATCCTCGCTGCTGCCCGCAATGGCATCTTCTTCATCCCCTTGATTATTATTCTGCCCCGTGTGATGGGCCTCACTGGCGTTGAAATCTGTCAGGCTGTGTGCGACGTCCTCGCCTTCCTCCTCGCCATTCCTCTCATCATCCACTTCTTCCGCTCCTTGGGAAAGGATAAGCGATAAACACCCTCCATCCACACGCTTTGATTTGAAGTCAGCACTGATTTGGGGATTGACTGGGCTTCATCTGCAGTTTACTTTTTAGACAATGACGATGATTTGGTTTTTCCTGAAAACCAACTGATTGCTGTGTTTTTTAGGTTACTTTATCTTTCATTCATGGTGGATGGCGACAGGGAAAGTAGTAAATTTGTAACCGTGAAGAATAATCATTTTTAATTAACCTAAAATTTCAATTATTATGAAAAATCAATCTTTACTGCGTTGGCTGCTGGCACTGATGCTGGCATGGCCCCTGTTGATGTCGGCCCAGGGGGTAACCTTCTGGAATTTCTCCGACACCGAGATGTTTCCCAACGACACCTTGTGGGAAACGACCACACTGCATGGTGTGACCTTTGTCACCGACGGCTCCTCGGCCGACCGTGTCCCCATTTTCCAGAGCTGCTCCGAAAGGACCTGGACGGCTGCCGATGGCAGTGAGACGCTCACTTTTACCCAGCGTCTGAAAATCAACGGCAAGTCGAGCACCGCTTATCGCTGGCTGTATTTCACCGCCAGCCCGGGCGACACCATCGAGGTGTGGGGCAACTCCATTTCCTCGTCCTCGGCACGCACGCTCACCTTCAAGAGCGGTGGCTACAATGGCGTGTCGTGGGGCGATGTTGACCTGGCGACAGGCTCCAATCCCTCCTACGGCTACGTCGTGTATGGCGGCAGCGAGGAGACTGTTATGGCGATGGTTTCTTCAGGCTCTTGGTACACCTATGCCATCCGCTTGAAACCCAATCCCGACTTCGGTGGCGGCGACACCCCGCCCACGCCCGCCAAGCGGTGGTTCTTGAAACACCCGTGGAGCGGTGGCTCATGGGAGTGGCGCGAAGTCTTACCCAACGAGGATGCGACGCTCTACAGCCGCAAGGACGTCTTTGGCGGCAACGGCTGCAACTATGCCGATAACATCAACGGCAGCGGCTCGTCATGGGTGCCCCTGGAGAATATTGAACTGATTAACAACCCCAATGTGGGCGACTCCTGCGAGTTCACCTTCAACCCCATGACTGGTGCCATCAGCATCCGCAACCTGGGCGAGGCTCAGGAGGAAACGGGTCCGCGCTGGTTCTTCAAGCATGGCTGGGGCGACGGACTGGATGCCTCGTGGGAATGGCGCGAACTCTATCCCAATGCCGATTCCACCTTGTATATCCGCCAGGACATCTATGGTGGCACGGGCTGCAACTATGCCGACAACGTGCTGGGTGTCAACTCGGTATGGGTGCCCCTGAATGAGATTACCTTGATTGATAACCCCGTGGTGGGCGACTCGGCAGAGTTCGTCTTCGACCCTGCCACCAAGGCGATTTCCATCCGCTTGACCAAGGCCGCCCCGCAGGACGAGGTCATCATCGAGCCCGACCCCACCAAGGCGTTCTCGCTCGTGGGCGGTCGTGCGTATCTTGACAACAGCCTGGCTGGCTGGGACGACGAGTGCATCTATCTGGTGGTGGGCAACGACAGCGAGTCGCTGTGCGTGCGTTTCCTGCCCGATACTTTGGGCCGCCTCACCTGCCCGGTTCCCTATGTCAAGGAGGACATCACCTATGCCGCCGTGATTGGCAATAGCCACTTCACCAGCGGCTCGTGGGGCGCATCCAACATCACTGCCGCCAACCACTACTCGGCCGTCTTCACCGAGGGCTGGCAGTCGGGCGTGAATGACGGTTGGGAAATCACCTTGGGCGCTGCCGATAATGGCTGCCCGCTCACGTTGACGCATCTTGAGGGCGAGTATGGCGAGAGATTCACCACCGCCGAGAAGAACAACTGCTTCCGCCTGAATGATGACTTGCGTCAGATCACGTTCATCTTCTCGACCTCACGCACGCGCTTCGTCATTTCGCCGTTAAATCTGAAGAAACTCTACGTCTATGGCTCCATTTCCAATTGGTCGCAGAGCAGTGCCGACTACCGGATGCCGGGCTTCAGTGCCGACGGCTGCTTCTACCTGACCTTGCCCTACAGCGCCATCGAGCGCACCGGCAACGGCGGCCAGCCCGAGTTCCTGTTCAACGTCTATCACATGAACGGCAGCTCTTATGTCACCCAGTCTTGGCCCACCCTGGCCGAGGGCTGTGAGGACTACCTGACCTTCTGCTCCAATGGCTGGAAGCAGATTGTGGCCTTCAACGACGATGATGTTGAGGACCTGGCACAACGCAAGGAGACGGCCCTGTATATCCGTCCGCTGGCCGACTTTGACCTGACCGACCGCATGGAGCAGGAGCGCATCTCCAACTTCCGCCTCGTGCCTGGCACCCAGCACCTGTTCCGCTCCTACCATCCGTATCACTCGTCGCGCTCACAATACGACACCGAGCGGGCTCGTCTCGAGTGGGTGGCTACTTTGGCCACCGAGGCCGGCATCAACTGCGACATCGCCCTGTCGGGCAATCTGGAGTCGGAAGACGGCACGGCGACCTATACTGTCAACGGCACGACCTACACCACCCGCATCCCCGATTACTACCGCGAGATCATCGACAATCACCGCGTGCTCTACGTGGGCCGTCAGAACGGTCACACTCCGTCCTATGACCATGCCCTCTATTACACCGACCAGAGCCGCTTTGCCGAGTGGATTCAGGAGATTGTGCGCTTCATCAACGATGAGGACCACCCCGTTCCCTTCCAAATCCATTGCCACCTGGGAGCCGACCGCACTGGTGTCTTCTCGGGCGTGTTCGCGGCAATGTGTGGCGCTGCGTGGGACGACATCGCTGCCGACTACATGCGCACCAGCGACATGCAGATTTCGGAGTACCGTCATTCCAACCAGCTGCGCTATGCTTTCTATCTGCTCACGGGCTTTGACCCGCTGATTCTGCCCTCAGGCCCCGATGCTGCGCCCACGGTTTATACCGCCACCACACTCGAGGACGCCATCGCCTCACACACCTCCTACAGCGGTGGCAAGGTGCTCTACAACTATCCGGCCATCGGCACTCCGCTGCCCACCTTGCAGGATGCCATCGCTGCCCACTTTGTTGAGGGCGGATACCTGGAGCAGGGCGAGATTGAGGCTTGCGTCGCCAAGTTGCGTGGTGACGAGCCGAATCCCACTGGCATTGTTGACCTCCGTCAGGACGAAGTGTCGCCCAAGGTGCAAAAGGTGTTTAGAGACGGCCGCCTGCTGATTATCAAGGACGGCGTTACCTACGACGCTTGGGGCCACATCGTGGACATGAGGTAACATCACCCTCCAAGTGAACCCCAAAAGTGAACTGCACCCCAAAAGTTAGACACAAAACTTTTGGGGTTCATTTTTTATTCAAATGATCGCTATCAATAATCTCCCTATTGTCGAGAAATCTAAAAAAAGTCTTTGATTTCTTGCGAGCCCTGCGAGCAATCTAAAAATCTTTGCTTCTTAGCGCCTTAGCGTGGGGTCTTCAGTCACACAGAGCTAGAAACACAAGGCGTGGCCCACCCCAGCGGATGCCCAATAAAAAAAGTCTTTGATTTCTTGCGAGCCCTGCGAGCAATCTAAAAATCTTAGCGTCTTAGCGCCTTAGCGTGGGGCCTTCAGTCACACAGAGTTAGACACTCAAGGCGAGGCCCTACTCTGCGGATGCCCAATAAAAAAGTCTTTGATTTCTCGTGCGATAGCACGATCCCTGTTCGTGTCTTTACAGGCGCCTCACGCGGGCGATGAATTCGTCTTTGGGCAGGTCCGAACGGTTGCGGGTCTTGAGCCTGTAGTTATAGACGGTCTGGGGAGAATAATGCAGAAAACTGGCAATCTTGACGCTGTCGTTGATGCCCAAGCGAACCAGCGCGTAGATGCGCAACTCGGGCGAGAGCAGGTTATCACCCTTGACCTCGATGTGTTCGCCAGGGCGCAGCAGTGCGTTGAAACGGTCGATGAAATCGGGGAAAAGCTCCAGAAAAATCATGTCAAAATTGTAGAACAGCTGGCTCAGGTCTTGTTTCATCGTCGATTGGTCGAGCTGGGCCTGTACCTCCTTGTTTTTGCCCGATTTGAGTTTGCTCAGGATGCGGATGCGTTGTTTCTCGGTCTCGCTGATATAGCTGGAGCACAAGTTGAACAGCTGACCGATATACTCCTCCTTGATCATATTGCTCTCGACCAGCTCCTGATTGAGTTCTGCAAGCTGGGAATTGAGCGACAGCAGTTTATCGTTATTCACGGCCAATTCGTTGTGCATCATTGTCAGGCGCTGGTTTCTCTTGTAGATGCTCCACAGCAGCACGCTCAGCAGGGCGGCGACAATAAAGGCTGCTGCAATCAGGATGTTGCGCCTGATGACCGAGACACGCTGCTTCTGGGAATAGGCGGTGGTGATGATGGGCAGGTACTCGCCAACCAGCGAGAGCCTGCTACGGGCGTTACTGGTCATCACGTCGTTGAGCGAGCAGGTGATGTAGCGGTAGGCCCGCTCGGTGTCCCCCTCGTTATACAGCATCCAGGCCAGTGCTTGCAGCGAGGTGTAGGTCTTGTTGCAGTTGCGCTTGTCGATAATCGACGACATGGTGTAGCAGTATTTTGCCCCTTGCGTGTCTCCGATGTCACGATAGGTGTCGCCCAGCACAAACCAGTAGATGGCCGAGTTGGTCACCAGGTCGCTGTGTGACTTGCCGAACTGCAGCAGGCCGTCGAGGGCTGCCTGGACGTGCCCGCGGCTCTTCTCTATCTCACACGTGTTGACACACACCGTCAACGGGTCGTCACGGTTCACCATGTTCACCGTGTCGCGGTAGTTCATCAGCAGGGGCTTGTAATAGGCGACCTCATCGGCATCGGTCGTCATCTGCGATAACGAGAGCAGGATGCTGTGGTAGAGGTAATAGTAATGAGCGTTGCCCTTGATGTAAGGCGTGTGAGGAATATCGTCGAGAACAGCCAGAGCGTCATGAAGGCGCCCCAGGCATTTCAAGGCATCGGCCTCGTCAAGGCGTGCCGACGATAATGAGTCAAGTGAAGACATGCCGTCGGCCATCTTGACCCGTTGGCGGGCGTAGTAGAGCGCCGAGTCCAGCCTGTATTTGCGGTAATTGAGAAACAGTGAGTGGGCAAGTTCAAATCGAGACTCGAGGTTAGGGGCGTTCTCATACATCTTGCGGCAGCGCACCAATTGCTGCTGCAGTTGTTGGTCATAGTAGGCGCTGCTGTCGATGACCGCATCCAGCACCAGCAGCAGCGAGTCAACCTGCCGTTTCTCGACCGTAGCGCTGGCAGCCATCCCGCCAAACGCCATCAGCAAGACAATCCAACACACCCGAATCAAAGAAAACCGCACCCTCGCCCCACTCAATAAATGTCTAATATCTACCCTCTAACAACTAACAACTAAGGACTAACAACTAATACTGCTCATTAGCATTGGGGAAGTCGCCGCTCTTCACGTCGGTGATATAGTTGCCAACGCTGTCGATAATCTGTTCGCCCAGGTTGTTATACACGCGCAGGAACTTGGGTTTGAACTCGCGGTTCAGGCCCAACATGTCGTGGAGCACCAGCACCTGGCCGCTGCACGCAGAACCGCCGCCGATGCCGATGGTGGGCACGTTGATGCTCTGGGTGACCTTGGCAGCCAGTGTGGCGGGAATCTTCTCCAGCACGATGCCAAAGCAGCCAATCTCGGCAAGCACCTTGGCGTCGGCCAGCAGGCGGGTGGCCTCGGCTTCGTCCTCGGCACGCGTGGCATAGGTGCCAAACTTGTTGATCGACTGAGGTGTCAGGCCCAGGTGTCCCATCACGGGGATGCCGGCGCGCAGAATCATCTCGATGGCGGCACGCATCTCGCGGCCTCCCTCGAGTTTCACGCCATCGGCGCCCGTCTCCTGCATGATGCGAACGGCATTACGCTGTGCCTCGATGGGGTCGCCCTGATAGGTGCCGAAGGGCATATCCACGATGACCATCGCACGCTTGACGGCGCGAACCACCGTGCGGCCATATACAATCATGTCGTCGATGGTGATGGGAATGGTGGTGGCGTTGCCCTGCATGACGTTGCTGGCACTGTCGCCCACCAGGATGATGTCGATGCCGGCCTGGTCCACCAGGGTGGCCATTGTGTAGTCATAGGCGGTAATCATCGCGATTTTCTCACCTGCGAGGCGCATGTCGGCGATGCGCTTGGTTGTGACCTTGCGGGGGTCTGATACGGTATAGGTTGACATGATTGTTATTGCGTATTTGTCTTATTGATAATGTTACTCAAACGGCTGCAAAAGTACACGTTTTAACTGCATAATTCAAAATTTTGGACCACTATTAAACCAAAAAAACTTTAAAACGTCCATTATTTCGGTTTTTATACCTAAATTTGCGCGTTTTATTAGCGCACAATAACAATTATCATTTAATAATAAACTTAGAAAATGAAGAAATTTTTAATGACTCTCGTTGTGGCAGTTTTCGCCGTTGGTGCGATGTCTGCCCAGGCTTCTAAGACCGCAACTCAACAGGTAGTAATTGAGAAAAAACACGAATGTAAGGATCATAAGGACGGTAAGCCCTGCACCAAGCCCGCCGACCAGCAGTGCGACGACTGCAAGGCTAAGGCCGCTGAAGCCCAGAAGCATGAGTGCAAGCACGAGGCTGGCAAGCAGTGCGACAAGGCCGCTGGCATGAAGCACGAATGTAAGGAAGGCAAGCAGCAGTGCGACAAGGCCGCTGGCATGAAGCATGAGTGTAAGGAAGGCAAGCAGCAATGCGACAAGGCCGCCGGCATGAAGCATGAGTGCAAGGAAGGCAAGCAGCAGTGCGACAAGGCCGCCAGCATGAAGCACGAGTGCAAGGAAGGCAAGCAGCAGTGCGACAAGGCCGCCGGCATGCAGCACGAGTGCAAGGAAGGCAAGCAGCAGTGCGACAAGGCCAACGCCGAGATGAAGGATTGCTGCAAGGACAAGAAAATGGAAGGCAAGAAGTGCGACAAGCCTGCCGACCAGCAGTGCCCCGACTGCAAGGAGAAAGCCGCCAAGAAGAACTGATGTGTTTCAACATTCTAAACTCACGCTAAACCACTCTACCGCATCAGTGGCTTAGCGTGGGTTTTTACTATCAACGATTTTCATTCATTTGAGGGCCATCATTCTCTCGATATTATGCTGCCTCACGGCACTGCTCTCGCTGGCTGCACAGCCTGGCGGGAAAGGTGCTGCGTCGTGCCCTGTCGTGAAGATTGAAGCCGAACGGCTGCCCGACTTGAATGTGCCCCGCAGTGGACATTCGATATTGCTGGTCAATGGTGAACCGACGGTCATCGGAGGCCATACCACCAACTTTGTGCCCACCGCCACTATCGAGTATTACAAGGACGGCAAGTGGAACCTGGTACCCTCGGCATTCACTCACGATGACGGCTTCGCTGTGGCGCTCTCGTCGGGTAAGGTGCTCATTGGCGGCGGACATGAACGCAACCTGGGCATCGGGCAAAGCTTCGAGGTGGAACTCTATGACCCGTTGTCGCGCACTTGCGAGGGGTTCTCCAGTCTCGACACCAAGCGGGCAATGGCATCGGCCATCGCACTCGATGGCAACCAGGCCCTTATCACCGGCAACTGGTACCATGATGATGCCATTGAGCTGTATGACGGCAAGGACGGCTTCATGCCCATAAAGGGCACCAGTTGCGAGAGGGCCATCCCTTATATCTTGCGCACGGCCAAGGATAATGCCATCATTTTCGCGGCTTTCGACACCAAGGGGAACCATACACCCCATCCTATCATCGACCGCCTGCATGGCGAGGCTTACCGCGAACCCTTGCTTGACGAGTGGGGTTTTCGTGCCAGGCATGCTATAAACCCGACAGAGGCCTTTATCGGTGATGAGACTAAGGGCGACTATTCCTATCTGCTGGCTGTAGAGAATGAGCAAGGGCAGATGGCCATTGCCCGCGTCACCAACGGGCAATTCTCGCTGTTGCCCACCGATTTCCCGGTGCCGATGACTTGCAGGTGGGGCAAGATATTTTATAGTCCGACTATTTATGTCGACCAGAAGAGCCGACGGGCATATTTAGTGGGTACCGACCCCGGGAGGCTTGGTCTGACCCCAATTGATTCAGCTCGCGTCTATGTCCTCACCATCGACTATGCCGTCACTCCCGCACGCTTAACATTAGGCTATACCGATGTGCTCAACGACTTTGACATCGATTTCTTTCTCATGACGTCCGACGGTGACGTGATGATCACAGGTGGATTACCGACGCAAAACAACTTCAAGCCCTCCTCCGCCACCTGGTTGCTGCACGTCAACTCTCATGCACAGAAAGCCGCTATGGGCAGTGGCGTGCGACAGCTGCCCTCATGGGGATGGGCGCTTATCGTCCTGGCTATAGCCGCACTGGCAACATGGCTCATCCTGCGCACCCGTGTAAGACCTCGCCTTGGCGTGCCCGCCAACCAGGAACCTGCGGTTGCCCCCGAGGAGGAATGCCAAGAAAACACCCATGAACAAGAGGTAACTCAAGAAAACACCCAAGACCAAGTGGAATCCCAAGACCAAGTGGACCCCACCGAAGGAAGTGAGGACAATGCCGAACTCATGCAGCGCATCTGCCAGTTGATGGAAGAGCAGCAACTCTATCTGAACCCCAATCTGAAACTGACCGACATTGCCACCCTACTCGGCACCAACCGTGGCATCATATCCAATTGCATCAACACGCAGCGCGACTGCACCTTCCCGCAGTTTGTCAACTTCTACCGCGTGCAACATGCCCAGCAACTGCTCAGCAGTCAGTCCGACACCAAATTGACCGAAGTGTGGACTGCGGCAGGTTTCTCGAGCGAGTCCTCGTTCTACCGCATCTTCAAGTCCATCACCGGCTCAACCCCCAGCGACTGGAGAAGTAATGTCAGTCCATGAGAGTAAAAAAACTCTCTTCGGGAACGAAAAAAAACGAAAAAAGACAAAAATCGACTCTCAAAAAAATTTTTGAGAGTCGATTTTCCTAAATTGAGAGTCCCAAGCGGTGATATTGCTTTAACTTTGCAAATAGAAAATTAGACCAGAATGGCGTTTCTCCAAAACGACATAAATACATCGAATAACATTTCTCCAAATTTACCCCTATATACCTCGGCCCTTCCATCCAAACCCAATGGATTCAACATATTAATATTATATTAACCATTAAATTCAACAAAATTATGAAGAAACTATTTTTTATCGTAGCCCTCATCGCTATCATGCCGCTAACGGCTATAGCACAAGAGAAAGTTGACAGGTGGGACACATATACCGACGAGCAAGGTATTACTTATACGTATCGGGACGACATGTGGGTTTACATGTCGCCATTTACTTGGATTCTCTCAAATGGTAGGGAGGCCGTCGGTCATGTGGTGATTCCCGATGAGATTGATGGTGAACCCGTGACAATCATCGGTGACAATTCATTCCGTATTGAGGAATATGATGAAGAGACCTGGGAACTCATCAACGACACCAACACCAAACTCACTGGTATCACCATCTCCGATAACGTAGAGACTATTCAGATGGGCGCTTTCTTAGGGTGTGTGAACCTGAGGACTATCGACTTGAACAATGTGCGCCGCGTGGACTATGCCACTTTCATTGGATGCATCAACCTTGAAGAGATTCACATACGTGTACCAGCAGCTGAAATGGTATTCGGATGGGCGGTGTTTAACAGGACCACAGAAATGCGGGCGCACGATATCATTCAAGCCACCATCTATGTCCCCAAGGGCGAATTGCAGAACTATATTGACAAGTATGCAAACCCCTACGATTTTGAAGATGAATACGCAATGATTTGGGAAGAGAATGTGCTCTATGATTTCTATATTGATGGGCGCCTCAAAGAAGAGGGCGACGGACCCACGCCGAGCATTCCCGGTGACGCCGACGGCGACGGTGTGGTGACCATTGGCGATGCAACGGCACTCATCGATCATCTGCTGGGTAACACGCCATCATCCTTCGTCGAGGATAGTGCCGACGTGGATAACGACGGCAACATCACCATCGGTGACGTGACGGCACTCATCGACCAACTGCTGCATTGAGTTGACGCTTGGAACACCCATGACCTTTCCAATTCATCAGATATTTCGGGCTGAAACCGGTCATCGTGATGAAAGAGATTCAGTATATAAATGAATGTATTGATTAATATTATTTTTAAAATTCACGTACGTTAGCAGGGTTAAGTTGCAAAATCTGCATTTTGTGCGCCGTACTCCTGTGGTTTCTATACCCGCTTGTTGCGCCTTAAGCGAGCACCAACGATTACTTTTGTACGTGAAAACTCTAAAATCGACTCTCAAAATACGTTTTGAGAGTCGATTAATACGTTTTGAGAGATTTTGAAAAGGCAACAGTAGTACCTTTGTAAGCAAATAATTATTCTCCAAAATAATATACATTATACTTTTTTCGAAGTAAGACATTTCTCCAAATTTTTTCCGCCACCCTTAACCCTATAATCCCGACTAAAAACTTGTTCAGCTTGTTCATCGTTGTAGATGTTGTTTGACAGCACCTGCATCACTCTCATCGCCTCCTGAGGCAATTTCCTGTCATCCCTACCGAAAACGATTGATTTTTGACCGTTTGACAGAACTTGCCGCTATAATGTTTGCGAATCTCGTTTATTTTTGCGTATTTTGCTAACAAATTCCCCAATAACCCTATTTATTAACTTTTAAACCGTAATGTTTATGAAAAAATTATTGTTACTATTCACAATGGTGCTGGTGACCTCGATGGGATTGCTGGCACAAGGATCAACCTGGGAGACCGCCACGCTCATCAGCAGTGGACAAACCAAAACGGGCTCGTTTAACCAAAACCACACTGAGGACTGGTACAAAATCAATGTCACCCAGGAGGGAACCATTGATTTCACAGGCATCGTCACTTCTGGAGACCTGACGCTATCTAATAGCTCCAGCGTTAAAGGTGTAGGTACAAACGGCGACCTCTACGATCGCTACTTTATCAGGGGCAAGGAAAGCTTTCGTGACGACACCATCACCTTAAATGCCATCAATGTGGGCAAGGGTACCTATTACATCAAGATTTTACGTTACGGTGGCACAGGAAGCTACTCGTTGAAATACAAGTTCACCCAGTGCCCGCAGTCGGGTGACCCTGAGCCTAACAACGAGTTTGCTAGTGCCAGCCAGTTGCAGAGTGGCAACACCGTTCAAGGACGCCTGGGTTACATCTCATCGGATAACGTCACCGACTACGATGATTGGTATAAAATCGTCATTCCCGAGGAGGGACATGTCGAGTTGAGAGCAATTGCCGCCAGTGGGGACCTGTTGCTGTCATACACTTCCAACTTTAATGGTGTAAATACTAGCGGCAACATCTACAATCGTGGCCAATTCACGGGCAAGGAAAGCTTTCGTGACGACACCATCACCTTCAATGCCACCAACGTGGGCAAGGGCACCTATTACATCAGGATAAACCGTTATAGCGGCAGCGGTGGCTACAAACTTTACTACAAGTTCACCCCATGCCCGCTGGGTGCTGACCCCGAGCCCAACAACGACTATGAGCACGCCAGCCTGCTCCAGAGCGGCACCACGGCGCAAGGACGCTTGGGCTACGTCACAACCGAGAACGTCGCCGACAATGATGATTGGTACAAAATCGTCGTTCCTGAGGAAGGGAATGTTGAGTTGAAGGCAATCGCCACCGAGGACCTGTTGTTATCAAACGGCTCCAATTTCAATGGCTTCAAGAACGGCAACACCTACAATCGCGGCAATATCAGTGGAAAAGAATCGTTTAGAGACGACACCATCACCTTCAATGCCACCAACGTGGGCAAGGGCACCTACTACATCAGGATTGTCCGTTACGGCGGCAGTGGTGGATACACGCTTTACTACAAGTTCACCCCATGCCCGCAGACTGCTGACCCCGAACCCAACAACGACTATGCAAGTTCCAGCCTGCTGCAGAGCGGCAAGACCGTGCAAGGACGTTTGGGTTACGTCACGTCCGATGATGTCACCGACGCCGAGGACTGGTACAAAATCGTCGTTCCTGAGGAAGGACATATCGAGTTGATGGCAACTGTCGCCAGCGGGGACCTGTTGTTATCAAATAGTTCCAATTTCAATGGTTTCAAGAACGGCAACACCTACAATCGCGGCAATATCAGTGGAACAGCATCGTTTAGAGACGACACCATCACCTTCAATGCCACTAACGTGGGCAAGGGCACCTATTACATTAGGATTCTCCGTTACGGCGGCAGTGGTGGATACAAGCTTTACTGCAAGTTCACCCCATGCCCGCTGAAGGCTGACCCCGAGCCCAATAACAGTTACGAAGACTATACCAGGCTGTTGAACGGCAAGACCACAGAGGGCCGCATGGGTTACTGCACATCCGATGATGTCACCGACACCGAGGATTGGTACAGAATCATCGTGCCCCAGGAAGGCCCCATCGATGTGACCATCAACACCACCGAGGACCTGAGGATAAATAACGGCTCATCAATCCAAGGTGTGAGAGACGATGGCAGCTTGTATACCATTGGCTATTTCTCGGGTAATATGTCCTATGGCTCCACTTCATTGACATACCATAACAACAAGCTCAACCCGGGCATCTACTACTTCAGGATTACCCGTTACGGCGGCAGCGGTGGCTACCAGATTACCTATAATGGTCCCATCTCTGAAATTCCTGGCGATGTGGATGGTGACGGCATACTGAATATTGGTGATGCTGCCGAACTCATTGACTACTTGTTGAATCATGAGACGGCAGGCTCAATCGCTAACGGTGACGCCGACGGCGACGGCAATATAACCATCGCCGATGTCACTGCAATCCTCGACAGGTTGCGCGGCAACTGATGCACGGTCGCTCACCCTGACTAAGGCACAATAGCCTGCAGGGACATTATCAAGGGTGTGAATGGTTCCAACAACCATTCACACCTTTGCTGCTGCCCTCACATGAAGCCATCCCTGTTGCATGCTGTAGGGGGCCTCACCCTGTCGTGGCCGATCTCGGACACGACATGGAAATCCCTTAGAAATAGGTTTAGATTTTCTTTAATACATGGTGTCTCTATCTTGTTGAACAACAGCGAGATAACAATTTCAGCGGGTTAGATTTTATTAAAGAGGTATTTTAGGCGTGGCAGCATTGTGCTAATTTTGTGGTTAAACAACGTTACGTACTTTATAATTTGTTGCACTATGAAGAGATTATCAACCTTTTTATTCAGTTTCGCCGCACTGGTGCTCTGCTTGAGTGTCGGGAGCGGCAACGCTTGGGCACAGGATGCGCTGCAACTCACTCCTGAGGGAGCGCAGGTGACCCAGAATTTTGACTCCATGTGGGATGCCGTTACGGGAACAGCGGCCCTCGACATGCCGCAGGGATGGCGCGTGGAACGCCAGATGAATGCTCCCCGCACCGTGGGCAGCTACAGCAATGCGGCCACCGCGGTGATGTACACGGGCGGAACGAGCCTTGCCAGCAATGCCAAAAACGGCACCTGGAACTTCGCTTCAAGCTCGGAGCCCAGCGACTGCTCGGTGGGTGGTCTGTCCACCACTGTTGACGGTGGCACCCGCTGCATCAGTGTGATGACCCGCCTGCACAACGCGGGCGACGAGGCCATCACCAAGCTGGCTCTCAACTATGACATCGAGAAGTACCGCGATGGCGATAACGCCGCTGGATTTGCCGTACAGCTCTATCTCTCGAACGATGGCAACACCTGGACCAGCGCGGGCGAGGACTTCTACACCTACTTTGCCCCCGATGCCGCTACCGCTGGAGCCGCTGTCGTGCCCATCAGCACCACGGCCATCACGGGAAAGCAGCTCAAGGTGGATGTCGCCGCTGGCGATGACCTGTACCTGGCTTGGAACATCAGCGTGGCCAGTGGCAGCAGCCCCAACAAGGCGATGGGCCTGTCGATCGACAACGTGGTCATCGATGCCACCTTTGCCTCTCAGGACCAGTCCTGCTACATCTACGTCGAGGACGTGACCAAGTGGGCAACCCTCAATATGGCTGTTGACGGTGGCGAGGCACAGCCCGCTGCCAGCAGCGCCGTGATCAATGGCGTGACCTACAAGGTGTGGGCGCTCGACATGGACGGCAACGGCCATGAACTGGCATTCACCGACAACAACGGCAGCACGCTGACAACCAGCATCATTGCCGACCGTGACTATTACCTGTGCCTGACCAAGGACGAGGTGAGCGAAATCACCGACCCGGAGAACTATACGGGCTATGTGGATCCCACACGTCCTCCGTTTGTCGCTTCGGGCATCTACCTGCGCGGCGAGGTGAACAGCTGGGGCGCAGTCGCCGACTGGGAATTCAGCAACGAGGGTGGCGGCACCTATGTGCTCTATGACAAGACGCTGAACGGCCAGTTCAAGGTGGCCGACGCCAACTGGAGCAGTGCCTGCAACTACGGCAGCAACGGCACCAGCGTCCAGATGGGCGTGCCCTACAGCCTGGTGCTGGGTACCAACGACAATATCTCGTGCGGCGGCAACAGCTACGTGTGCAAGCGCATCGTCCTGTCGATTGTCGATGGTGCGGCCACGCTGCTGCTCGAGAGCGACGATGACGACACGGGCTTGACCGCTGTCTATGTCATCGGTGACAACAATGGCTGGAACTATATGGATGCCTCGGGCAAACTGGACCTGGTTGAGGGTAAGACCTTCAAGGGACAGGTGACCTTGCCCGCCGTGGGCGATGGATATAGCCACTGGCGCATCTATCAGCGCCTGGGCATGGGTGGCGTCTGGGGCGCCGAGAGCGACCTCACCGGCAACAATACCCAGGGCACCCTCGTCAAGGGCGCAACGGGTAAGGTTTCGACCGCTGCCGGCACCTATGACGTGACCTTCGACCTGGCCACGGGCGAGTACAGCCTCGTGCTGGCCGCCTCGACGCCCACCTCGATGACGCTGCAGCCGGCCGACGTTGTGCTCGTGCCCGAGTTGCCCGAGCAGGTCAAGGTGCTCTCGCTCAACAACAGCCTCATCTATTATAACGATCAGGACGCTGTGTTCAACGGCATTGCCCAGGCGATGGGCAAGGATGCCAACTGGACCAAGCACACCCTGCTGGGCAAGTCGCTCTTGACACATTGGGAAGAGGGTGACGGCGTGGCCGAGGACGGTAACCCCGGTGCCAAGATGCTCGTCCGTAGCGAGGCTTGGAGCCACATCATCCTGCAGGAGCAGAGTTCACTGCCCCGCACCAATATCGAATCCTTCCGCGCCAACGTGAAGCGCTGGGTGGACTACATCCGCGAGTATTGCCCCAATCCTAACGCAATCATCATCGTGCCTGTGAACTGGGCTTACAGTGGCGATTGGGCCAACTATACGGCCTTCAACTCCACCTTTGTCAAGAACTGCCAGGATGTGGCACTTGACCTGGGCGTGACGCTGTGCCCCGTGGGCGTGGCCTATCAGGACGTGTTTGAGCGTGAGGGCAGCGAGGGCACCTTGACGTGGTTCCTCGACGACCGTCACCCGACGCTCAAGGCTACCTACATGGCCGCTGCTATGGAATATGGCCTCATCTACGGCGTTGACCCGATGGAGATTACATGGAAGCCCGCAGGACTGAGCGCCGATGAGGCTGCCGACATGCGCGCCTATGCCAGCCGTGCCCTGAACGGTTTCACAAACTATGTGGACCACACCGCTGGCCAGGTACATTACAAGGTGACCGTGCGCGACCAGTTCGGCATGGAAATCGAGGCTCCCGAGCCTATCGTGATGACCGTGAGCGGTGGTGGCGACATCGATGCCAACCAGGTGTTCACCAGCAACGGCGAGAATGGCGAGTTCACCGTGACCGCCACGACGGGTACCTTTACCCAGGATGCCTCACTCAAGGTGGCTAACGCCTTGACCGAGGTGGTGACCTATCCCGCCATCGAGCTGAACGAGAACGTGTTGAGCGCCTCCGAGGCGTTTGACGTGATGGGCACCGAGGCTACGGCCTCCCTGCCCGAGGCATGGCGCATCGACCGCATCCTCACTGGCCCCCGCACCGTGGGACGCTATGACCTGGCCGACGACCAGACGATGTACAGCGGTGGCGTGAGCCTGCCCAGCAATGCCAAGAACGGCACCTGGAACTTCGGCGACAATGCCGGTGACGACCGTGCCCTGGGCGGCATCTCGACGGGCGTGGCTGGCGGTACCCGCTGCGTCAACGTGTATGCCCACCTGTTGAACACAGGCAAGAAGGACATCGAGAACGTCAACATCTCCTATAACGTGGAGAAGTACCGCAAGGGTAACAACAGCGCAGGCTTTGCCGTGCAGCTCTATTACTCCATCGATGGCCGCAACTGGACCAACGCTGGCAACAATTTCTACACCTATTTCGCTCCCGATGCCGAGACCATTGGCTATGAGACCGTTCCTGGCGAGATCGTTCCCGTCAGCGCCGTGCTACCCACCAAGCTCGCTCGCGGCTGCGACCTGTACCTGGCATGGAACATCAGCGTCGCCAGCGGTGATGCCGCCCAGGGTGCTATGGCACTGGCTATCGACAACTTCACCATCCGTGGCGAACTGCCCAGGATTCCCGCTTCGCAGCACTACATCTTCGTCAACGACTTGACGGGCTGGGACGCTCTGGGACTGTATGCTTGGGGTGACAGCGAACTCTTTGGCGCATGGCCTGGCGAGGCCAGCGTGGGCGACTCCATCATTGCCGGTGTCAACTACAAGGTCTTCCTCTTGGATACCAATGGCGGTAACTACCACTTGATTTTCAACAACTGGAACAACGGCAAGCAGTTGCCCGACTATGACATCGTCGCCGACCGTGACTACTACTTCTCTATCACCGAGAGCGAGGCTGTCGAGGTCTCTCCGTCCACCATCATCGAGAAGGTGCTCGACAATGCCCTGGTGCTTCAAGTGCGCGGCAGGGAGGTGACCTATAGCGGTGCCATCACCGTCTATAACCTCAACGGCCAAGCGGTCGCTGGCGGCAGAGACGGCGTGAGCCTCAACCACTTGTCCAGCGGCATCTACATCATTCAGGGCCGCAGTGGCAGCAGTTTGGATACCATAAAAGTCGCCATCAATTAATTCATAACCAATACAATTCAACCAATCTGTAACCATGGCCGAGGGGGCGCTTCCCATCCCCCCTCGGCTATTTTTTATCCTAAAAAAACGCTATATTTTGCCACGAAAGGGTAAAAATTGATGCTCGTGGCAAATTATAGCGGGTTTTGTTATTGAAAAAAGTAGATTCTAACCAAACAAATCGTCGAGAATGACTTCGTTGTTGATAATGCCATAGTGGCTGTTTCGCTCTGCTCCGTAAGTGCTAATTAATGTGAGTTGTATGGATTTTTTCATGTTAGATAGTGCCATGAATTGTGATATCTTGTTGCGCAGGTTCATCTCATTTCTTTTGTCAATAGAATAGTTGCCCACGCTGAATTTCATTTCGCACAGGTTGATGGTGTTATCAGCACGGTCGATAACCAAGTCAATTTGGGCATCATGTTCTGTCCCAAAACAGCGCCAAGCGTATTCGATAGTATGAATGCCTTTGATACCCAATTTATTCTTGATCTGTTCAATGTGGTTGAGCGCTAACAATTCAAATGTTAAACCCGCCCATGTGTAGAATGCGGGTGTGCCTTGCAAGGCGCTCCAGTTATTGGTTTTTTTCTCTATCAGGAAATTAAAATGGAATAGGGTGAAGAAGTCTATAAGTTGATATAGGTATTTGTCTTTTCTTGAACCTTTGTAATTCTTGTATTTGCGGATAAAGCCGCACCATTCCAAGTTTTTAAGTATGGTGGTTAATCCGTTGCCTGAGTGCAGTGATGTCGCTTCTATGAGTTCACTGCGACTGATGCCCGTTTTTTTCTTGCTAAGGGCTTCGACTACTTTGATGTAATCCTCTGAATTTTTGAACAGGGCTGCATACAGATTGGAGAATTCATGGGTGAGCAAACCATTAGGGCGGAATAACAGTTCGGTGATGTTTTGCGCTAAACTCAGGCGCTCATCCAGCATGTCTAAATAATAAGGTATGCCTCCCAAAATCATATAACTCACAGCCAAATCATATCTTGACAGTTTAAATCCTCGTGATTGCATGAAAATCTCACTCTCTCTCAAGGTGAACGGTTCCAAGAATATCTGGTAGGTTAATCGGTTGTGCAACCCGCCATGGTTGTTGATGAGCTTGTCCATCATCCAGGATGTTGCCGAGCCGCACACAACCAATACGATATCGTGCCTTCCCGACGCCCATGAGTTCCAAAAGTGTTCCAGCGCTGAGATAAAGCCAGAGCGTGGGGTGTCCATCCAGGGCAGTTCGTCCAGCAAGATGACTTTGCGCTCACGGGTGGATTGCTTAATGAGTTCACGCAACAGGGAGAAGGCATCTATCCAGTCTTTGGGACCATTGGCTTGTCGAGGAAGTCCACACTCTATCAGGTCTTCATAAAAAGACTTAATTTGTTTTGACAGTCGATCGTTGGCCAATCCAGCAGTCTGGAATACCAATTCATTTTCAAAAAATTCCTTAATAAGGAACGTTTTGCCCACACGGCGACGACCACACACGGCAACAAATTCTGCTCTGCTTGAATTGTAGATACGTTCCAGTAAAGCTTTCTCTTTTTCTCTACCGATGATGTTCTGCTTCATAACGATATGGTTTTATATTTTGCCACAAAGGTAATAAAAATATCATTCGTGGCAAAATATAGCTCATAATTTGCCACGAAAGGGTAAAAATTGATGCTCGTGGCAAAATATAGCGCTTTTTCACTGGATACCGTTGTAATCGGCCTGTCGGCCGAGAAATCAAAAAAACAATTAAATATCATTGTATCATAAACTTAATGATTTTTTTTGATTTCTCGCGCGCAGCGCGATAAGATAATTTAGTGAACAGTGAATAGTGAACAGTGAATAGTGAACAGTGAATAGTGAACAGTAAGAGTGCGGATGCCATTCGTTTAATTCGTGTTAAAAATCAATAGAACGCGTCAGCCCAAAAAATCTTAGCGCCTTAGCGCCTTAGCGTGGGGTAGTGTGTAGTGGGAGCGTCGTGGGGGACGGTGTGTCGTTGTGGCTGGTTTTTCGTGAATATTATCCTAAATTGCGTTAAGGGTTTGGTCATTTGACCAAAATGTCGTAATTTCGCAAGTTAAAACAAACCAAAGGCACAACCGTCACGATGAAAATTGGGAATACAGATTTGGGCGACCGCCCAGTGATGCTGGCACCTATGGAGGATGTCACCGACCAGTCGTTCAGGCTCATCTGCCGTGAACAGGGTGCCGACATGGTCTATACCGAGTTTGTCAGCGCCGATGCGCTGATACGCAACATCGAGCGCTCGTTGCGGAAGATGGCGATTGCCCCGGGCGAGCGTCCCGCCGCCATCCAGATCTATGGCCGCGACGTGGACTCGATGGTCGAGGCGGCACGCATCGCCGCCACCGCTAAGCCTGAATTTATCGACATCAACTGGGGCTGCCCCGTGAAGAAGATCGCGGGCAAGGGCTCGGGGGCGGGAATGTTGCGCAACGTGCCCCTGCTGCTCGAAATCACCCGAGCCGTGGTCAAGGCCGTTGACCTGCCTGTGACGGTGAAGACGCGCCTGGGATGGGACCACAACAGCAAAATCATCGTGGAACTTGCCGAGCAACTGCAGGACTGCGGCATCGCAGCCCTCACCATTCACGGCCGCACGCGTTCCCAGATTTACACCGGCGAGGCCGACTGGACGCTCATCGGCGAGGTAAAGAACAATCCGCGCATGACGATTCCCATCATCGGCAACGGCGACGTGACCACACCGCAGCGCCTGCGGGAATGCTTTGACCGCTATGGCGTTGACGGCGTGATGGTGGGCAGAGCCAGCATCGGAGCCCCCTGGATTTTCCGTGAGATGAAGCAGTACCTGCTCACGGGCGAGGTGCCCGTCATCAGCAACGCCGAGAAGATGGCCCTCGTGCGACGCCAGATTGCCGAGAGCATCGACCGCATCGACGAGTACCGCGGCATCCTGCACATTCGCCGCCACCTCGCCGCCACCCCGTTGTTCAAGGGCATACGCAACTTCCGCCCCACGCGCATCGCCATGCTGCGTGCCGACACGCGTGACGAGCTGGAAGCCATCCTCGACCATATCGAGAAGGACATTTTACCTGAGTTAGACACCCTTAATGAGGAAGCAATAAATGATGAAAAAAGTATTGATTAGCATTCTGTTGGCGGCCACCGCAATCCTGGTGGCCCACGCACAGGTCGAACGGCATGAAATCAAGGTGGGCGACTTCAACCGCCTGTCGCTGGTCAACGACATCAACGTGAACTACCGATGCAATGCCGACTCGGCTGGCTTGGCGGTGATGACCTGTAGCCGGGAGGTCACCGACAACATACTGTTTAACCTGTCGGCCAAGGGACGCTTGACCATCCAGGCCGCCGACGCCATCGAGCGCACGGCCGACCTGCCCGTCGTCACCGTCTATTCCTCCTCGCTCGACGAGGCCGAGAATGGCGGCGACAGCACGTTGAGAATCTCGGGACTGCCCCCGATGAAAGCCTTCAAGGCGCGTCTCACCGACAACGGCAAAGTCATCGTGCGCGGCGTGCGTGCCTCGCAGCTCGAACTGCACATCCTGAGCGGCAAGGGCAAAATCATTGCCGACGGTTCCTGCGACGATTTGGCTCTGCGCCTGGTGGGAACAGGCGAGATACAGGCCGACCAGGTGGAGGCCACCACCGTCTCGTGCCGCATCATCGGCACCGGCTCGATGGGGTGCAACGTGAATGGCGGCGAACTCAAGGTGAGCGGCAGCGGCACCGGCAAGGTCTATTACAAAGGCTCTCCCAGCAAGGTCACCGTGCGCAAACTCGGCACCATCAAGGCCATCCCCATGGAATAAAACCATATATCTTCTGCAATCACTGCATTGCGGCTCGGGAATCCTACTCGGTAACTTAACCGTGCTGACGCACGGGAAATTAATCAAAATTTGATTGAATTATTTGTTTAATTTGGCTCCGCCGAGCTAAACGCAGGGCGGTTGCCCTGGCTTGTTTGCACAAATTTTCGTTTTTTCGTTTTTTCGCGTGTGCGTGTGTTTTTTCGTGATGTTTCATTTTTTTTGCCAAAGCAGTGCCGAGATTTGGCCCATCGCTCCCCTAATTTTGCAGCGCAAAGACAAAAAAGTTTTCAACACTGTCACAATACTGATAGAATTTGACTATTTTTGTCGATTGCATTGTAAACTACGACTAACTGACCTATCAGAGAGATAACTAATTATGGCGAAGAAAAAGGACTATCCCGAATTCAATACTTATTCTGATATTTTTACATCAGAACCTTTTTACCCATCTCTATTTAATCGTGAACGAGAGGCTAACGATTCATTAAGGGTATTATCCTTATTCTCGGGCTGCGGTGGAATGGATTTGGGCTTTGAGGGTAGTTTTATCTGCCATAAAAAGTCAATACCAACTGATTCTGAGTGGATTCAGAGAAGAGTCGCTGATAATTGGGTTCTTCTTAGAGGAACACGCTTCAAGACCATATTTGCCAACGATATTCTTAAAGAGGCTCAACAAACATGGCTTCGTTATATGAGCCGCTTTGATGTGCCAGAAGAAATTTATCATTTTGGCAGCATTGTTGATTATGTGAAAATGCACAAACAAGGTGGTCAAGTGTTCCCAAACAATGTAGATATCGTGACAGGCGGATTTCCATGTCAAGATTTCAGCGTATCGGGAAAACGCAAAGGGTTTAATTCTTCAAAATCTCACGATGGAAGCCAACAAGAGATTGATGCACCAACAGAGGAAACCCGTGGCAAGTTATATTATTGGATGATGCAAGTTATTGACATTGTTCGTCCAAAAATCTTCATTGCCGAAAATGTTAAAGGGCTTGTTAGCCTTGGAGATGTAAAAGATATCATTCAACAAGATTTTGCATCAGCTGGCGGCAACGGATACATAGTTTTGGATCCCCGAGTCCTTGATGCTGGCAATTTTGGTGTTCCCGAAACAAGGGAAAGAGTTATTTTTATTGGAATCAGGCGAGACGCATTGACTCCTGCGGCTTTACATGCCCTGGAATTGGAAGTTGTACCCGATGAATATGACCCATATCCCAAACCTACACATAATCACACTGCAAAGGACGAATCATTGAAGGAACCCGTGACTTGTCGAGATGTTTTTGAAGGATTGAGAGAACCAAACCAATCTGGTGACTTGTCTCATAGGACATACTCGAAAGCTAAATATATGGGAAAGCATTGTCAAGGACAAAGTGAGATTAAGCTTGATGGTCTTGGCCCTACAATTCGTTCAGAGCACCACGGCAACATAGAATATCGCCGTCTTTCAAAGGAACATGGCGGTGTTTATGATGATGAACTTGAAAATGGCTTAATTGAAAGACGATTATCACCACGTGAATGTGCTTTAATTCAGACATTCCCACCTGATTATCCTTTCGTTTTTTATCGTGGTTATACTCGTCAATATGCTGTTAGTCCCTCATCTGCTTATAAGGTAATAGGCAATGCGGTTCCACCGATACTTGCTTATAATATCGCACAACGCTTACAGAATCTTTGGACTTTATATTTTGGTTAAAATGGAAAGTAATATTATTGCTATTAGACGAGCCGATATTAGTTTAGCAAATGAAGCATTTGCTAAATTGATGTTAAAAACGGAGAGATGCATGAATGATTTTTCACGCTCTAATCCTTCATATTTTATCGGCATGTCACCTGCAAATCTCGAAGTAGAATCTTGTAAAGTGATTAAAAACGCATGTAGAAATACTCCCTTCAACCCAGATAATGTCACCTTAGTTTCTGGTCATTTTTTTCCCGATATTATAGCTGAAAAGTATTTTGGTGTTGAGGTCAAAAGTACAAAACAGAATCATTGGATTTCAGTTGGCAGCAGTATTGTTGAATCGACCAGAATAGAATGTGTTGATAATATCTACATGCTATTTGGCAAACTTGGAGGCACTCCACCCGAATTTAAGTGCAGACCTTATGGCGATGTCCTTAGTGATATCTCTGTAACTCACTCTCCTCGCTATCAAATTAATATGGAACTCCAAAAGGGGGAAACCATATTTGACAAGATGAACACCACCTATGAAGAGTTCCGCAATACTGATGATAATATCGCCAAAGTGAGGAATTATTATAAGCAAAAAGCCTTGAAAGCAAAAAAGCAGGAAATGCCATGGTGGATTTCTAAAGATGATATTGATAAACCATTAGACTTTAATCTTCGCTTGTGGAAAACAGTAGATTTAAATGAAAGAAAACAACTAACTGCCTATTGTTTGATTTTATTCCCTGAGGTATGGTTGTATGGCGCTAAACCTAGAACTAAATACAATCAAGCAAGTTTGTGGTTGTGCTCCTTTGCTCAAATTGTTCATCCCAATATTCGCGATATTTTTACTGGAAGTGGAAAGGTGAAAACTGTAAACGGAGTGCCATTACCCCAAAAAGAACGTTGTCATCATATTGTCAAGACTATCGTAGATTCAGCCCCGATAATTAGGAGATTACTCCAAAATCCTTCTGCTGAAACGATGGAGTTAATAAAAGAATATAATCCAAGATTGTTGGAAGGTGGTGACTTATATCAAACCTGGCTTGAGTATTGTATAAATAATGCTAATAGTGATGGTGCACCTTTGGCAGATTGGATAGAAGAACAACCAAGATTAAAGTAGTAGGATTTAATATACCAAGTGAAATCACACGTTTGTGTAGTCTACCTTTTTTTTCGTTTATGGGAATATGCTAAAATACAGAAACTTGCATGACTGTGGGCAACCTTGAGTTGTTACAGTTATACAAGTTATCTTTTTTGTAGGTGGGTAGGGGTTTAAGGAAAGCGGCACGCGTCTCTCGACGGATGCCGCTCGATGTGAGACAATAATTATGAATAACTCATTATTTTGACAAGCCGAAGAATGGTCTTAGTCGTTGATGGGCCAGTCGTCGGGGTCGCATGCCCAGCCGCTGGTGTCGATGGTGATGGGCTTGCCGCCGTCGGGGGGCAGGTCGTGGAAGTAGAGGTAGATGCCGTCGGGGCGCTCGTCGATGACGGGTCGCCGCAGGCGGATGATGTCGGGTTCACTGCTGCCGTCCATGACTGTCTTTCGTTTCGTTTGATTTGTTTGTTTTGTTTGATTCGTACACGCGGGCGCTTGGCTTGGTCAGCCGCTCGATGTGTTCCTGCCTGACGCGCTCGAGGGCGAAGTCGGCGATGTCGAGTTTGGCGAGGCGCTGAGCGGTGTTGGCGTTTTTTTCGAGCCACAGGTCGACGCGGATGTTCCAGCCCTGGGCCTTGAGCCGTTGTGCCTCTTGGAGCCAGGCGGCGGTAGAGACCGAGAGGCCCGACTTCTTGTCGCGGCGGCTGTCGAGGTCGGGGAAGGCTACGACTTTGCGATGCCGCAGGGGCTCGAGGAAGCGCTCGTTGAAGTTGTTGAGGCTGCCGCAGGCCATCCACAGGTACTCGGGCATGGCGATACTCATGATGAGTGCCGACTTCTCGCTCTCGACGATGGCGACGGGCTGCTCGGGGTCATCGTTGATGAGGTGCTGCCCGAACAGGCATTGCGGGTTGTCGGGGTACATGACGATGGGTGGATACTGCTTGTTGCGGTGTCCGTCGGCAAGATAGTGGATTCTCTTGGCGTTGACGATCTTGCGTTGCTCGTTGACCTGCCAATAGATGAGGGCATCGCCCAGGTTGCCTGTCTTGAACGAGTTGAAGCCGACGAGGTAGCGCTGGCACGCCATGAGCACGGCTTGCTGGGGATAGAGGCGCAGCAGCAGGTCGATGAGTTGGTTGCGGCCGAGTGCGGGACGGCCAGCCAGCAGGGAGTGCAATAGCGCATTGAAATTGATTTTCTTCATGGTCTTAGTTTTGTTTTTTGTTGTTGGTTTGATTGTTTGCAGAGGCCCGCTGTTGCGGTAGCGGGCGTTGTGGATGTCGATGCCGTGGGGCTTGAGCACGTTGGCAAGGTAGCCGATGCCGACGGCACGCCCCGTGCGCCTGAGGGCACGGCTGTAGCACAGTTCGCTGTCGTGGCGGCTGTAGTCGGGCCACACGGCAGCCATCTTGTGAAAGGCATCGCGCCCCTGCTCGCCGCAGTAGGCTGCCAGGCAGCTGGCGAGGCGTTCCCACGCGAGACGTGTGGGCGCGATGTCGATTCCCCTTGCCGCCACATCGCTGGCGATGCGGTGGACGCTGACGGGGTAGGCATACTTAGGGCAGCAGGGATTCATCGACGGCCTTGTCTATAGCCATCTCGAGTGCGGGCTTTCCCTCGTCGAGATAATGGTTGCTGAACGGTATGGGCCTCGGCTCGGGTGCCGCCTGCTGCGAGGGCTGGGCGTCACCGTCGTTCAGCCCGGTAATGTAATAGCTGGAGCCAACCTTGATGCGGTTGACGATTCCCAACTTGGCGGCACGGTTGATGTGCCTGGCGGCGGTAGATGCTCTCCATGACATCATGCTTGCCAGCTTCTGGGCAAATGCCGCTTGCGGGATATTCTCCTCGTGGGGGATCTGGTCTTGCAGGGCAATCCAGCACATCTTCATGATGTTGTGCTCGAAGTTGAATCGTGACCACCACTTGGCGCTTTTCCTGTGCTCGATGGCTTCCACTGCCGACTTGGGCGCGGTGGAGCGCATGCGGTTGAGTGCTACCTGGGAGACCTTGCGGTGGCCAAAGATTTTCATGCCGTCGGGCCAAACGTCCATGGTTGCCCTCTCGCCCGTATCGGTGTCGGTGACGGTGATTCTCTTACTGTAGGCCTTGTTGCGGATGTTAATGCTCAGTCCAGCCAGCAGGCAGTCGGCAAGGGCGTTGGTTACTCTGAATAAATTGATTGATGCTTTCATGATAAAAAAGATTTTGATGTTAATGAAAAATGAATTATTTGTGTGTACATTTCAAACAAAACAAAAAATACAAACAAAGCGGAAAATTATTTGTAGATATCATTAAATAATTATGTTGTGTCAAAACTTGCGATGACACACAAATCATTTGAATTTTTTGAATTGTTTGATTTGTTTGTTTTATATATATAAGGCAAAAAAAACAAACAAAAATTCAAGTCCTGAGTTTTACCAGTCGGTTGTCAATTTCCACGAGCCATCCTTGGCTGATGGCGCTCTTGACCATATCGTAACACTTGAATTTCTTGAACCCATAGTTTTTGGCCAACCCTTCCACGATGTCTTTGCGCTTGACGGGGGTTCCGTCCTCCGGAATAAGGTCACCGAACTTCTCACGCAGGTTGCTCTCGGCTTGCTGGTTCTCGATTTCCACCTGCAACTGACGGTCGGCGGTGGCATCCATCGGGATGGCGTTCTCGTCGAGTTTGAACACCAGCCCTTCGCTCTGACGGTGGCGCGACACCGGGTGGCTGACGACAAACAGGTTGCCGTGCTTCTCGACCTGGAACACGTCGCTGCACTTCTGATAGAGCATGGTGCCGATGTGTCCCTTCATCGTCTTGTCGCGGCTGCCCTTGTTCTGGTGCATGACCACCACGATGCAGCAGTTGTGCTCGTTGGCAAGGGCGGCGAGGTTGTTGACCATCGTCTGCGATTCGATGACGTCGTTGTAGTTGTAGATCAGGTCGGCAATGCCGTCGACGATGACCAGGTCGGGGTGCTCGACCTCGATGGTGCGGCGCACGAACTCATAGCGGGAAATCTCGTCGCTCTGCTCCTCGGTGGCAATGTCGGCACCCCGCAGGCAGGACACCTCGATGTCGTCGTGGCGCTCCTCGGGGGTGATGGCCAAGATGGTCTTGAGGATGCGCGATGTGTCGTTCCTCGCCTGCTCGGTGTCGATGAAGCGCACCTTGCCCTGCTTGATGAGGTTCTCGCAGTTGGCATAGATGCCGCTGCCCAGGAAGATGGCCGACAGGATGTCGCAGAAGAAAGTCTTGCCGTTCTTCCACTTGGCACTGATGGCCACCAGGTTGCCCTTGGGCAGCGTGGGCACGTCACCGATGCGGATGAGGTACTCGGGGTCGGGATAATCGACGTTGCGGTCGATAACAAACTTTTCTTTGATGTTGGAGAACTCTTGTGCTGCGCTCTCCTCATCGCTCAGGCTGGCTTGCCGCCTGATTTCTTCCAGAATGTCTTTCATGGTTTAAATAGATTTAATTGTTTATTAATAGTGTTTAGGTGTTAGGCTTTAGGTAGCGTCCGCTCAAGGTCAAACAACTTTTACAACTGTGAACAACTCAATTTGTTGTTTTGGTTGTTTGATAAACACCTAATGCCTAACGTCGCTGCAAAGTTAAGGTAAAAACACCACAAAAAACAAGGATAAACGACTAAAAAGTTTGTAAAGTACCCAAAATTTACTAAAAGTGGTAGTTTTGTCATCAAATTATTGAAATTTTACCCTGAAACTCTTGACAAACCCTCCCGCCAAGTACTAACTTTGCAACATCAAAACAAAGGAGTTAGAAGTTAGGAGTTAGAAGTTAGAAGTTAGGAGTTAGAAGTTAGAAGTTGGCGGATGCCAACTAAGGACTAAGGACTAAGGACTAAGGACTAAAAACTAAGGACTAAGGACTAAGGACTAAAAACTAAAGTCTAAGGTCTAAAAAAATAAAGCCATGAAAACGCAAATATTAAAAGAAAATGAAAAACGTACAAACCGCTTGCGGGAGGCCTACGACCCGCAGCACGGTATTGGCTGCACGGGTTCTCGTGTTGCTATTGATCATGTTCATCTGCCTGTAGAGCTGATGGACGAGCATCCCGACTACAGCGTCATGACCGGCATCGAGCGCGACCGCCTGCGCATCTGTTATGACTTTGAATACTGGTGCTGGCGGTGCGTGAAAATCATAGACAAGATGACGGGCAGGCTGGTACCCTTTGTCCTGAATCGGCCACAGCGCAAGCTGCTCGCCGAGATGGAAGCCCAACGACTCAATAATGAGCCTGTCCGCATCATCTTGCTCAAAGCCCGCCAGTGGGGCGGCTCGACACTCGTGCAAGTGTATATCGCCTGGTGGCAACTCGTCAGGGAGAAGGGCAAGAACTCGATTATCGTGGGGCACAAGCGCAACAGCTCGTTTGCCATCAAGCAGATGTTCCGCAACATCATCGTCAACTACCCCAAGGAATTGCTTGAGGACGGCGAGGAAGAAATCAAGCTGAGCAACGTGCGCGACAGCAAGGACATCCAGGAAATCGGCAGCCGCGAGTGCTCCATCTGCCTGACGTCGAGCTACTCGCCCGACAGTGCCCGAGGGCTCAACCTGAGCTTCGCCCACCTGAGCGAGGTGGCCTTCTGGAACGCCAACCGCAACATCGACCCAAACGACCTGATACGCACGGTCACGGGCACCATCCCGCTGGCACCGGGCACGATTATCGTGATGGAGAGCACCGCCAACGGCACCAACTCGTTTTTCTATAACGAGTGGACGAGGGATAGCGCCTTCAAGAAGGTCTTTGTCGCCTGGAACGAGATAGACATCTACTGCAAGCCGCTCGACGAGGGCTTTGACCTCGACAAGTGTGATGAATATGAGCGGGCACTGTGGAACAAGGGTTGCACCCTCGAGCAGATCTATTGGTATCACGAGAAACGCAAGGAATTCAGCGAGCACAACCTGATGAAGGCCGAGTTTCCCAGCGATGACCATGAGGCCTTTGAAAACTCGATGGAGTTTGTGTTCTCGCAGCACGAGCAGGAGCAAATCCTGGAAAACGTGGCCGAGCCGCTGCGGGTCAACGATGAAGGCTTGCAGATCTGGCAGGAGCCCAAGCCCGAGCCGCCAAGTAACACGGCAAGAGGGTCGTGGCCCAATATCCCGCTCTACACGAGGACGAACACCTATCTGGAGGTGCTGACCATCGGCAGCGACAGCGATGAGCGGTACCCGAGCGTCCTCAGTGTGTGGGAACTCAAGCAGGAGGGCAAATTGCCGACCCTCGCGGCCCAGTGGGTTGGGGTGAAGCCGTTGAACATCCTGGCGATTCTCTCAGTCAATGTGGCCAAGCACTACAACAATGCGCTGCTCGCCATCGAGAACAACGACATCTTTGCCAACGAGAACAGCCGCCAGCAAGGGGTGTTTGTCAAGAACGAGATTTTTGAGAAATATGGCAACCTGTACCACAACAGGAAAAAGGGCGACATCATGGAAATCGACAAAAAGATGTACTCCCTCATGTTCTACGAGCTGATATTGAGTGCCCGCAATGCGCTCTACAATGAACTCGACGCCACGTCGGCAAGAACGATTGCCAAGATGACACTGTTGCCCAACGGGCGATACTATGCCGAGAAATACGAACAGCAGAACTATCTTGTCAACCGTGCCGAGGTGCTGTATATCATGAGGGACATCGAGTTGTGGACAAACTCTGAAGAAAAGAAATACCGCCCTGAAGACTTTCAGATGCAATGTTATCAGCCAATGTAACGAGATGAGAACTGGCGGTGGCCGCAGCGATGCGCCCGCCGCTTGTCGTTTGACACGTGCACACGCGAAAAAAAACAAAAAAACGGAAAAACGGAAAATTAGTGCAAACCGAACGCAAGAAAAATGTGTTTTTTTTCTTGCCATTGTATTCGACTTGCACTACCTTTGCAGTAAACAAGTAAAACCTCTATAGAAATGGCAGATCAGGGACTTACTCTTGTGCAGAAACAGGCACAGCGCATTGCGATGGAACAGCAGCGTCTGCTGGGGCAGATGCTCGAGAAAAATGATGCCGAAATGAATGAGTTCATCGACAACAAGGTCAATGAGATTCAGGCGCTGGAGAAGAAGAGCGACGAGGGTGACGGCACAGACAACCCCAATGAGTCGCAGGCTAACGAGCGCGGCACCATGAATGATGAGCGCAAGCGTGAGGGTGATGCCGGTGCCGATGATGACGAGAACACCGAGCAGTGGTACCGCTATATGGCCAACAACCGCAGCCGCGACGAGGACTTCATCGAGCCTATCGTGGTGAGCGAGAAGACGTTGCAGGATTCCTTGCACGATCAGTTGGGGGAGTTGGAACTCGACGAGGTGCAGCAGGTGATAGCACAGGCCATCGTGGGCAATATCGCTGATGACGGCTACCTGCGCCGCAGCATCGCCGAGATTGCCGACGACGTGACCTTCAACGATGGCTATGCCGTCGATGCCCAGCAGGTCGAGCAGATGCTGCAAACGGTGCAGACGTTGGATCCGCCGGGTATCGCCGCCCGCGACATCAGGGAATGCCTGCTGCTGCAGTTGCGCCGCAAGCGCCAGGACGATGATGTGGAGTTGGCCATCAAGATGGTTGAGGACCACTTCGACGACATGGTGGCAAGGCGTTTTGACGTCATCAGCCGCAAACTGGGTGTCAGCCAGCAGCATGTCGAGGACGTGTTCAATACCCAAATCAGGCGCGGCCTGAACGCCAAGCCTGGCAACGCGTTTCCCTCGAGGGCCGAGATGAGCATCCAGGTGACGCCCGACTTTGATGTGGAGCTGGACGAGGATAACGACCGCCTGACGGTGACGCTGCGCAACAATATCCCTGCCTTGCAGATCAGCGAGAGCTACGAGTTGATGAACGAGCGCTACAAGAGCGGCACCACGCTGAGTGTGAAGGAGTCCAAGGACAAGAAACGCATCGTGGACGCCTACCAGCGCGCCAGCATGTTCATCGAGGTGCTCAAGCAGCGCCAGGAGACCTTGTTCAACACCATGAGCGCCATCGTGCAGTGCCAGCGCGATTACTTCATGAGTGGCAACGAGCGTGACCTGAAGCCGCTGGGACAACAGCAGATTGCCGACATGATAGGCAAGGACGTGACGGTGGTCTCGAGGGCCATCAGCAACAAGTATGTACAGATGCCCTGGGGCGTGAAGACGCTGAAGTCCTTCTTCTCGGAGGACATCAATGGGGCCTCGAGGCATGAGGTGTATGACGACCTCAAGAAACTCATCGAGAACGAGGACAAGAAGCATCCCCTGAGCGACGACGCCCTGTGCGAGCAGCTCAAGGCCATGGGTTACCGCCTGGAACGCCGCACCGTCGCCAAGTACCGCGAAGCGCTCAAGATTCCCAGCAGCACCATCCGCCGCAAGATGGCTAAATAGAGTTTTTAGTCCTTAGTCCTTAGTTTTTAGTTGGCATCTGATAACTACAAATAATTAGGGACTATAAACTGGAAAATAGAAACTGATAATGAACAGATTTACAGTCAATAAATTCCTCGCCACGCTGGCCGAAGGCTTGTCCAATGTCCTGAGCCCGCTGCTCATGCCCACCTATGGCGTGTTCATCGTGTTCTGGGTGTCGGTGCTGTGCCTGCTGCCCTACGGCACCAGGGTGTCGGTACTGCTCATGTGCATGGGCATCACTTGCATCCTGCCGTTGATTTTCCTGAGTGTGCTGCGCCACTTCAAGTTGGTCAAGGACCTCCATGTCAACATCCGTGAACAGCGGTTCATCCCCTATCTGTTCACAGCGGTTTGCTACCTGGTCGCCGCCTACTACCTCTATTATCGCCATTCGCCGCAGTGGTTCGTCACCTTCATGGTGGGTTCGGCGGTCACGGTGGTCGTGATGGCCCTCATCAACCTCAAGTGGAAAATCAGTGCCCATATGGCGGGTATCTGCGGGGTGGTAGCCCTCATCTACCAGATTCACGTCCAGGGGCTGAGCGCGTTCGACCTGCTGTGGCTGTTGTGCTTGAGCGTCATTGTGGCGGGCCTGGTGGGCTCGTCACGCATGGTGCAGCGCCGCCACGACCTGTGGCAAGTGCTGGCAGGGGCCCTCGTGGGCTTCCTGTGCGTATCCCTGACAATGAGGTTATTGGGATAACCTATCTGAGCCTGAAACCTAAAAATCAATAAATAATGAACACATTCAACTATAAACGCCGCCCCACAGTGAGTGTCAACGTGGGCGGTATCTACATGGGCAGCGAGTGGCCCGTGCGCGTTCAATCCATGACCAATACCGCCACCGACGATGTCGAGGCCAGTGCTGCCCAGTGCCTGAGCATCGCCTATGCCGGTGCCGACTATGTGCGTCTCACCGCCCAGGGCGTGAAGCAGGCGCAGTCTATCGGCGACATCTCGCGGGTGCTGCGGGCCAAGGACTGCGACATACCGCTGATTGCCGACATACACTTCAACCCGCAGGCGGCGCTGGCCGCGGCGCAGGTCTGTGAGGGCGTGCGCATCAACCCGGGCAACTTTGTGGACCCTGCACGCTCGTTCAAGCAGCTGGAATATACCGACGAGGAGTACAGCGCCGAGTTGCAGCGCATCCGTGAGGCACTGTTGCCGTTCATCGCGCTGTGCCGCGAGCATCAAACTGCCGTCCGTCTGGGCGTGAACCACGGCTCGCTCAGCGACCGCATCATGAGCCGCTATGGCAACACCGCCGCGGGCATGGTCGAGAGCGTGATGGAGTTCCTGCGTGTGTTTGTCGAGGAGAAATTCATGGACGTGGTCATCTCGATGAAGGCGTCTAACGTCGTGGTCATGGTCGAGGCGGTGCGCCGCTTGGTGGATGCCATGGACCGCGAGGATATGCATTTCCCGCTGCACCTGGGTGTCACCGAGGCGGGATTTGGCGAGGACGGACGCATCAAGAGCGCCGTGGGCATCGGTGCCCTCATGGCCGAGGGTCTGGGCGACACCATCCGTGTCTCGCTCAGCGAGGATCCCGAGCTGGAAGTGCCCGTGGCACGCAAACTGGTCGATTACATCGCCTCACGTGAGGGACATGAGCCGATTGAGGCATACTATAGCGAGGGCTATGACCCCCTGTCGCCTGAACGCAGGCCGACGGTCGAGGTATGCCACAGCATTGGCGGCAACCTGCCTCCCGTGGTCATCGCCAGTTACCGACCCGACGAAATCGACGGCGCGGCGTTGCAGCCCGATTTCTATTACAGCGCCGACGGACTCATCGACGGCATGCACCGCTTCCTGGTGCCGCTGGACTGCTGGAACGGCGAGCGCAATGTCTTCCCGCTGCTCACCTTGGGCGAGTGGGACCGCTGCCCGACAGCCCCGCTGCGTTTCCTGCAGTTGCCTGCCACCACCCCGGTTCATCGGTTGGAATTCCTTCGCGGCCGTGACGACACCGTCCTGGTCATCACCCCTGTGGGCAAGAATATACCCGGCGGACAGCAGGCGTTGACCCATGCCCTGGATGATGCGGGAATCCACTGCCCCGTCATCGTGCGCAACACCTATACCGACAGCTCCAGCGAGTGGCTACAGGTCAAGGCGGGTGCCGACATGGGGGCCGTCCTCCTGAACCGACGGGCCGACGGCATCTGGCTGGAGGCGCCCACTTGCCATAATCGTGTCGAGGTTGTGCGCTATGCCTTCGCCATCCTGCAGGCGGCGCGGCAGCGCATCAGCAAGACGGAGTTCATCTCTTGCCCAGGCTGTGGCAGGACGATGTTTGACCTACAGACCACCGTGCAGCGTGTGCAGCAGGCGACAGCCCACCTCACCCATCTCAAAATCGGTGTCATGGGTTGCATCGTCAACGGCCCCGGTGAGATGGCCGATGCCGATTACGGCTACGTCGGTGCCGCCGCTGGGCGCATCAGCCTGTACAAGGGCAAGCAGTGTGTCGAGATGAACATCCCCGAGGAGGACGCCATCTACCGCCTGGTTGACCTCATCAAGCAGCATGGCGACTGGCGTGAACCTTAACAGAAGACTAATAAACTGAGCCAATGAAGTGTTTACAATATCATCTTGCCCTATTGTTGGCGCTGATAGTGGCGCTGACCTCGTGTGACAGCGACAGCTTCAAGATTGATGGCAGCATCACCAACCTCGACGGCACATCGTTCAAGGTCATCCTCATGGGCGACTCGGGCGTGGTTGACCAGTGGTTAAATCTCGACAAGAAGGGGAAATTCTCCTTCGAGGGCCATTCCGCCCAACCAGTGCTCGTGAGCCTTCAGGATAGGCTGGGCAAACCGCTGGCGATGATGGTGGCGGCCAATGGTGACCACCTGAAGGTGAGCGGCGATGCCGGCAAGCCGATGGACATCAAGGTGAAAGGCAACCGGCTGAACGAGGACTGGCAACTCTTCCGCGACGAGCACAGGGCATTCTACACCGATGCCAATCCTGCTCGCCTGGACGCCGCCATCGAGAAGTATGTGCGTGAAAACCCCGACGACATGCTCTCGACGGTCCTCTTGCTGGCCGACTATAGCGATTACAGCGACCGCGAGAAGGTGAATGCTCTGCTCAATGGCATTAATATCGATGTGCGCCCGGTATCGTTGACACGGGCCATCGTGGGCAACAAACGTGACGTCCGCCTCACGGGGCACCTGCCGCGCCTGATGGCCGTCAACCTGGTGACGCGCGATGGCGGTTTTGAGAAGTTGCAACTGACCAAACAGATTTCATTGCTCCACCTTTGGGCCAATCCGCAGGATAACCGCTCGGCGGTGATTGACAAACTCAAGGGGGTGGGCGAGGGCGTCCAGGTCATCGACATCCTGGCCGAGAGCGACACCATGCGCTGGGGACAGACCATCTCGGCCGATCCTGAGGGTTGGAAGCACTACTGGGCCCCTGCTGGCCCCCTGGAGCAGGACATCCAGCTCTTGGGCTTCACCACAGTGCCCTGGTTCGCTGTCATCGACAGCACTGGCCTCGTCACCTATTCGGGACCTAATGTGGATACTGCCTTGTCAAATGCGTCAGCCATGGGCAAAAAGTAACAGCCTGTCGCGCTTGTCGGGCAAAAAACAGTAACAGAACATGAACAAAACAGCATTCAGGAGACTCTTTTTCACCCTGCTGATGTTCCTGGCGCTCAGCCCTGTAGCACTGGGCGCAGACAATATCGGTAGCCGCAATCAAGGCAGCGCCCGCACGTTGGAAGGCAAAATCTTTGTCTTGACCTGTTATGTGTCCGAGACGGGATGGACCCAGCCCGAGGTGGAGCAGTACAGCGCCTTGATTCGTGAGGCCGAGGATTGGCTTATGGAGCAGGCCAAGGTCTATGGTAAGGAAGTGACGTTTGTGAATGCGACGGCTGGCCTCGACACGCCGCTACTCTTTGACGAAATCGTGAGTGGCAACGGTGTCGGCGACGAGCCGGTGGACCTGGTGTCCAAGGTGATGAATAAGTTGGGCTACAACAATGGGATTGAATACATCCAATGGCTCAACGACACCATCGACTGCGACGGCGGTCTCGTGCTGATTGCAGCCAATAAGCCTGGCAGAGGCTATTCCATGGCCTATAAAGACACCTTTGACCCTTGGATGTACTTCCTCGAGGGCACAATGCTTTACACTTCCTATGAGGAAGGGGTGCCTGACTGTGCGGCGGGCATCGCTCATGAGATGTGCCACCTGTTTGGTGCCGAGGACTTGTATGCCACCTTTGTACAGACTGCCGAGAACGAGGCACGCGCTCGGGAACTGTTCCCCGACGACATCATGCTGCGTGTCTCCTATGACATCAATGAGTTGAAAATCGACAAACTCACCGCATGGCTCATCGGTTTGACCGATGAGATGGAGGACTGGTATTTGTCGTTTTTATATGAATAATTAGTTTAAACACATCGAGTTATGTTAGCGAGAACGATTGGAGCCGCTGTGCAGGGCATCGATGCCATTCGCGTCGAGATTGAAGTGACTGTCGACTGGGGTTCGGGATTCATGGTCATCGGACTCCCCGACACGGCCGTCAAAGAGAGCGCCGAACGCGTGCGCTGCGCGATGCAGCAGGCTGGGTACACTTTCCCGGGCAAGAAGGTGATGATAAACATGTCGCCCGCCGATATCAAGAAGGAAGGGTCGGCCTATGACCTGCCGCTGGCAATCGGTATCCTCGCGGGAGACGAGAAAATCAATCCCGACAAACTCAACCGCTATCTGCTCATGGGCGAACTCTCGCTCGATGGGAGCCTGCGCCCCATCAAGGGTGCCCTGCCTATGGCTATCATGGCCCGCGAACTGCAGCTTGACGGCTTTATCGTGCCGCGTGCCAACGCCCTCGAGGCTGCGGTGGTCAACAAACTTAACATCTATGGCGTGGATAACATCGTCGAGGTGGTACAGTTCCTCAATGGCGAAATCGACCTGGAACCCACCGTCGTTGACACCCGTGCCGAGTTCGCCAAGGCCCAAGGGGTCTTCCCCTACGATTTTGCCGATGTCAAGGGACAGCAGAACGTCAAGCGCGCCTTTGAGGTTGCCTGTGCCGGCGGACACAACATCCTGCTGGTGGGCAGCCCCGGTTCGGGCAAGTCGATGATGGCCAAGCGATTGCCCTCCATCTTGCCGCCCCTCACCCTGAGCGAGGCCCTCGAGACCACCAAAATCCACAGCGTGGCGGGCAAACTCCAGCGCGGCACCACCTTAATGACCACGCGCCCCTTCCGCTCCCCCCACCACACCATCTCGCCAGTCGCCCTCGTCGGCGGTGGCAGCTACCCCATGCCCGGCGAAATCTCCCTCGCCCACAACGGCGTCCTCTTCCTCGACGAACTACCTGAATTCAATCGCTCCGTGCTGGAAGTCCTCCGTCAACCGCTGGAGGACAGGATTATTTCGATTTCAAGGGCAAAATATTCGACCGAATACCCCGCGTCGTTCATGCTGGTGGCTTCGATGAATCCGTGCCCATGTGGGTACTACGGCCACCCCAAAAAGAAGTGCGTCTGCAACGAGTACCAGCGCACCCACTACATGAGCAAGATTTCGGGCCCGCTGTTGGACCGCATTGATCTGCAGATCGAGGTCCAGCCTGTCGATTTCGACCAGATGTCCAGCAAAGCCCCAGGCGAATCCAGCGCCGCCATCCGCCAGCGCGTCATCGCCGCCAGGATGCTGCAGGAGCGCCGCTTCAAGGACGAACCAGGCATCCACTGCAACGCCCAGATGACCCCCTCCCTGCTCCACAAATACGCCGAACCCAACGCCGCTGGCCTAGCGAAGTTGAAAGACGCCATGGAGCGCCTAAACATGTCCGCCCGAGCCTACGACCGCATCCTCAAGGTCGCCCGCACCATCGCCGACCTCGAAGGCACCGCCGACGTCCTCGACCACCACATCATGGAAGCCATCGCCTACCGCAACCTCGACCGCCCAAGCTATATGGGTAGTACGCTATAACAAAAAATGCCTGCAAAGCCTTTTTCTTTGGCTATACAGGCACTAAAAATCCTGCGAAATCGCCTAAAGGCTAATGGTTGAGGATGGCATCAATGACCCTGTTTACATCAGCAATATTTACCACACCATCACCGTTGGTGTCACATTTCATATAATCAGAATCATTGGACCCCCCTCCTGTGGCGTCTCCCACAATATTTGTGAAACGAATCCAGTAGGGTGTAGATTTATAAACACTGACAGATTGTGCTGGCACATGAAGGGTTGCAAACGTGTAGGCTGGATAAAAGCAGTTCTCACCGCTTATAACAGGCGGTATTTCAGCTAAACAAGTAACATCTGATAGTATTTCACATTGATAGAATGCATTGTAACCAATTGTTGCAACAGAATTACCAATAATTACATTTGTCAGTTTAGAACAGGATGCGAATGCATCATCGCCAATGGTAATAACAGAGTTGGGAACTATAACATTGTTCAGATTGCTACAACCATAGAATGTTTTTAAATTAATGTTTAATATAGAATCTGAGATAGTCACTCTAGTCAGTCCTGTACAACCCTCAAACGCTTCTCCTTCTATGGATGTAACGGAGTTGGGGATAGTCACATCTGTTAACCCTGTGCAACCAGAGAATGCAAATATGCCTATTGACTTTACAGAATTAGGAATAGTTACATTTGTCAATCCTGTGCATCCCGATAGGGCATAGTTGCCAATAGAAACGACGGAGCTTGGGATATTCACGTCTGTCAGACTAATGCAACCCATAAACATACGATCACCAATGAAAGTGAGTGTGTTGGGAATGATGATATTTATTAGACTTCTACAACTACGAAATGCATCGTTGCCAATAGAAATGACAGAGTTTGGGATATTCACATCTGTCAGTTCAGTACAGTAGGCAAATGCACTTTCTCCAATGGAGTGAACGTTGTTGGGAATGATGATATTCGTTAGTTTCTCTAATAAGTATCCAAAATATGCGGGAATTCTTTCCACTTCGTTTCCAATATCTATATTAGTGATGTTCAGATTGTAGAAGGGGGAAGAACTTGAAAAATCTGAACAAGAGATAGCATTGTAATGAAGGGAAGTTAAATTTGAACAACCTCCAAATGCATAACCGCCAATGCGAGTGACGGACTTGGGAATTGTTATGCTTCTGAGTCCCGTACAACCGTAGAATGCATCACCTCCAATGGTGGTGACGGAGTTGGGGATAGTCACATCTGTTAGCCCTGTGCATCCCTTGAATGCGTAGTTGCCAATGAGAGTGACGGTATTAGGGATATTGACACTTGTTAGTCCAGAGCAATTCTCAAATGCATCCCAATCAATTTGAGTGACAGTGTTGGGGATATCGATTGAAGCTAGTTTTGTGCATCCATTGAACGCATTATAACCGATGGAAGTAACAGAGTAGGTCATGCCGTCATAAGAGACTGTAGATGGAATAGTCACATCACCTGAGTATTCATTTGTATATGCATTATAAGATGTCCCACGATAAGTTACTATGGCTTTATTGCCGTAACTACTATTATAGTAGATACCATCAACTTCAAAGTCGTGGGCTACTGTAATTATGGGCCATAAAAGTATCAGTAGAAGTGTAATCTTATTGATTGGTTTCATAACTTTGAAATTAAAATGTATTTGTTGATTTTTTATCTAAATAAACAGTATTATAAACTGATGTGCAAAATTAGGTATTATTCTTGACATTTACAGAAAGTGTCAATATTTTTGTGCTTGAAAAAAACTTAATTGCTGATTGATAGTGTGTTGAAATGGGGCAAGTCTTTCCACTTGTATGAACTGCCTGAATTCAATAGAAGTGTGCTTGAGGTGATGCGTCAACCGTTGGAAGACAGGATAATAAGTATCAGTAGAGCAAAATACAGCACCGAGTATCCCGCCTCGTTCATGCTCGTGGCCAGTATGAATCCGTGCCCGTGCGGGTACTATGGTCATCCCAAGAAAAAGTGTGTCTGCAACGAGTACCAGCGCACCCACTATATGAGCAAGATTTCGGGGCCGCTGCTCGACCGCATCGACCTGCAGATCGAGGTCCAGCCCGTCGATTTTGACCAACTGTTGTGCAAGCCGAGCGCAATCCCAAACTCGTTTGATGATTGCCAAGGCGCAGCCAACAGAAGCCGTAGGCAAATGTCATCTAAGGCCCCGGGCGAGCCCAGCGCCGCCATCCGCCAACGCGTCATTGCCGCGAGGATGCTACAGGAGCGCCGCTTCAAAGACGAACCTGGCATCCACTGCAACGCCCAGATGACCCCATCCCTGCTGCACAAATACGCCGAGCCCAACGCCGCCGGTTTAGCTAAGTTGAAAGACGCCATGGAGCGCCTAAACATGTCCGCCCGCGCCTACGACCGCATCCTCAAAGTCGCCCGCACCATCGCCGACCTCGAAGGCACCGCCGACGTCCTCGACCACCACAACTGGGGCGCACATCAGCCTAACCGCAACCTCGCCCGCCCCCTCTACCTCGGCACCAGCCTGTAGATTTTTACCACCTTCAAGAGCAGATCCGATATTTGCATTGAGAGACAATTAATTAACACGCTTTCAGTTGTCAAATACTATTTGACAACTGAAATACATATTGGTTGTTTAGTAAAGCAGATTCATCTTAATGAGTTCTTGTTTGGTCGGGAACCGAAGCCAAAACCAATGTAACCAGTTACAGACTTCAGCACCATTTTTCTCCACTTGTGTCTTCACCTTTTTATCAATAAAGTGTTGATTAATATCACGAATACCATCTAATCCACGATCATACGTGGTTTCTCTTATCGGAAATGGCCTATGGCAGATAGAAGCAAGGGCGAAATCTAATAGTGAGAGTATTTCAGAAGACTGGCTAGAGACTTTTACAAATTCAGCAACGTCTTTAGCATTCTCATCTCCGAATTTAGAAATTGCGTCTAAAAAAGCTTCTGCTGTCACTTTCTGTTGGTCCAAATTGTGTTCAACAAGGAAACGTATTACATCGTTATTGCTATTAAACCTGATATTTGTCATTTCTCATATAGTTATAAAATGGCTTTCAGTGAAAATGCCATATCAAAGCGGATCATTTGACCACTGTCAACATACGTTTGCCAAGCTTCTTCGTTATGGCTAATCTCAGAAATTTTTGTTGAGTTTTCTGATTTAAAACGCTGATAAATGGTCTCCAAAATATTGAGTTCGTCTTCGGTGAATTCAGCAAGGTCGGGAGAAAGGGTAGATGTAAGTTTCGTACCTTCAACACCAGAATCAAAATGGATAATCTCTGGCTGAATTTCGTCATAGAAACTATATATCCGATCCCAACGCATTGGTACAGGCCCATGCTGAATGGCTTTATAGGACAAACCACTCAACCCCTTACCCGTGGTTTTATAACTATAAAAATCAGTATAGAACAATAGTTTATTCATCATGGTATAAAATGCACCATCAAACTTTTCGATAAAGAACAAAATGATGTTCTTTAGTTTACTGATGGATTGCGTAGCATATCCATTAAAGATATCCCTGCGTATACCATTGAAAATATAGTTCTTGATCAATAGTTCGTTTTTGTCTGCTTTAATCGCTCTAACCTTTTCGAGAATCTTTGCATAATCTTGTTCATCAAACTGGTTTTTCGCATTGATGACAAAATTCTCAAAAATCAGTGGATTCTGAATTGACATTAATATCTTTCCGTTTGTTTCGCTCGGCATGTCACCATTCTCATAAAGCCTATATTGATTATCGCCAAATCCCAAAATCTGAGACATCTTGGTAGCGGATAGGCCATAACGTTGACGAACATGCTTGATCTCGTCAGGAAATGGAATGCCATACTTAGAGCGGTATTGATTATAAACTTGGCCGATATTTACTTCGTCCAATGCTGTTGTGGTGAAACGCTCTTTGGTTTCATCACACTCATAGAATTGATGCACATATTGGAACTTTTCTTTGCGAAAAGTCAGTTCGGCTGATTCTTGGCGGAGTGTAGCGTGACCTCCAGTAAATGGACTTTGCATATCGTTGTTTATTTAAATGGATAATTCATTGGGTGTTCTGCAATGTGAAAAGAGATGCATATGGCACTTAAACCTTTGCCTAGGGTAATCTTAATATAGACTTCTTGCTCTTTTACATCTTTTCCGAAGACCCACATTTCCCCACATTGGTTAAGCGTATCAATTAATGGCCCTTCTGAATAATCTTTGACCTCAAGATTGACAATGACCGATTCACGATACTTTGGAGTAATTTCTAATTCAGCCAATGTTTGCAGATTTTTACCTCTATCGTCTCTGAATATGATTCCAAAGACCTTTATTTTCTCCTTGAATTGATTCAAGAATTGTTGGACTTCGTCTTTCGTTACCATTATATTACAATATTTTAATGCCGCAAAATTAAACTTATTAGTTGAAAAATCAAAATATTTTATTAATAATTTTATGATAAAGTTGTTTTAGTAAATATAAATACCTAGATTCCTTTTGCCATCTAAACTCGAACCCGCGGCCCTCAGCTTGGGAAGCTGATGCTCTACCAATGGACTTACTATGTCAAGAATATGGATAAGCAGTAGGATTTTTAAGCAATCTTGTATAAAAGAACCGTCCCTTTTTTCCTTAATAAGCCTATTGAATATGCAAATTTAGCCAATTTATTTGACTATTGCAATAGGGTGGCTTGCTTGGGTTTTTGTGAAATGTGTAAGCCGTGGGAGTTAATTATGGTCCCCCCAGATAATGGTCATTTGAAATAATCCTTGTACCTTTGCACCCAAAATCGAGAAGGAGGGGACGGCGATAAGTATAAAAAGGGACGGATATCCTCGTTTTTGAAACTCATTAGCACTTATATAACTATTTGACTATGAAGAATATATTCAACACAAACAACCTGAAGGGTGATATCTTTGGAGGTATAACGGCGGGCATCGTCGCCTTGCCATTGGCTTTGGCATTCGGCATCCAGGCATTTGGCGGCATCGACCATCCTGCCGCTGCCTCGATGGGTGCTCTTGCCGGCCTTGTGGGAGCAACGATGTTGGGCTTTTTCGCCTCGCTCTTTGGCGGCACCCACTCTCAGATTAGCGGTCCTACCGGTCCGATGACCGTCATCACTGCCTCGCTTGTGAGCGCCGCTTGGGCATCATCGCAGGGCAATTTCTCGGCAGTGATACTCGCCATGGCGTTAGCCGGATTGTTCTGCGGTTTGTTCCAGATACTCTTCGGCATCATCCGCATTGGCAAATACGTCAGATATATCCCTTACCCCGTCTTGTCGGGTTTCATGAGCGGCATTGGCGTCATCATCATCCTGCAGCAGATTTATCCGTTGCTAGGCTTGAAGTCGCCCGTCATGGTGGTCGACATGATTGCCCAGTTGCCCGAACACCTGGTCCGTGGTGTGAACATTCCCGCCTTGTTGCTCGGTTTGGGCACCATTGCTGTCATCGTTATGTTCCCACGATTGACCAAGAAGATTCCGTCAACGCTCGTGGCTCTCATCCTCATGACCGTTGTGTCGCTGTTTGCCAGCATTGACGCAGCGTTGACCATTGGCGACATTCCCGCAGGTCTGCCCATGCCGTTCTTCGCTAAAGAGGGCATCGACCTGAGCGGCATCGACTGGATGCTGACACTCAAGCAAGCCGTCCTGCCTGGTCTCACGCTCGCCGGTTTGGGCTCTATCGATACGCTCCTTACATCGGTGGTGGCCGACAACATCACCAAGACTAAACACAATAGCAATAAGGAACTGATAGGCCAAGGTATCGGTAACATGGTGGCCGCCCTCTTCTGCGGCATTGGCGGAGCGGGAGCCACCATGCGAACTGTTGTGAATGTAAATGCTGGCGGACGCTCACAGCTCAGCGGCATGATTCATTCGCTGCTGCTGCTGGCCGCCCTGCTCGGTTTGGGCAGCGTCGTGAAGTATGTGCCGCTATCGGTTTTGGCTGGCATCCTCATCACGGTGGGATGGGGCATCATCGACTTTCGTGGATTCAGGGACTTGAACAACATCCCCAGGGCCGATGCCTTTGTGCTGATTGTGGTGTTCCTCTTGACCGTCTTCGTGGACCTGCTGACCGCTGTCGGCATCGGAATGGTCTTCGCCTGTGTACTCTTCATGAAGCGGGCGGGCGACCTCGCCGAGCAGGAATTCAGCGGCGTGAGTTTGGAGCAGTTTGACAAAGAGCAGCCTTGGGAAGACGAGTCGGGCTTTACCGAAAAGATGCGTCAGAGCATCTATGTGCAGCGCCTCGAAGGGCCCATCTTCTTTGGTAGCATTACGGGCTTCCAGCGTGTGATGCACGATGTGCCCGACGGTGTCAATACCGTCATCATCCGTATGCGGCGGGTGAGCTTCATGGACCAGTCGGGGGCATACGCGATGGAAACCGCCATCAAAGACCTGCAGGCTAAGGGTGTGCGCGTGCTCATGACCATCATCCAGCCCCAACCCAGCTACCTCATGCATCGCATCCAGCTCATCCCCACAGTGCTGCCCGAAGAGCAAACCTTCGACACCTTTGAAGCTTGTGTCGAGTATCTGAAGGAGCACCAGCAGCCGGACAACTGATCATCTACTATCGCTGTTGTGGCGTGCTGCCATCATGCTGAGTCACAGAAGGTTCCAAAGAAAGAAAAAGATTAAGCCATGCCTCATGAAAAATGATGGGAATCATTGAAATCGAGGAAAAAATAGGGTGGTGGACGAAAAAAATCGCTGCTGCAGTGTAGTTTTTTGGTACTTGTGTGCGTCAAAGGGGTGTAATTAGTAACCACATCAATTCGATAGATTATGGAACCTGAAGAACCTTACATTCCTTTCAAGGAAAGAACGCCCAAAGAGTTGTGCCGTGACATTATTCTCAAGGCCGAGGACTCGTATCTCAACAAGGAAAAGAAAGCCCTGCTCACGGGCATTGTGATTTTCCTGGTGCTTGTGGCTTTGAACTGGTACTTCAAGTGGTTGGAAGACTCGTTGCGGTGGACCGAGTTGGGTTTAATTGCCATCGGGGTGGTGTACTTCGTTTTCTTCTTCATCAATCGCAAATTGATTCACGAGATGAACCTTACCGCAAACCCCAAGCAGTTTCTAGATATTGCCCAAAGACTGAAAAAGTGTCTTAAGTTAAGAAATTTTATTCTTATCTCTGCTGCTGCTTGGGTCTATATAGTACAAATGTTTGATTTGTGGGATGCGAAAATATGGTGGTGGTCAGTTGTATCTATTATTCCTGCTTTGTTCTTAGGCTGGATTGGAATTAGCATTAATCCGGTTTCAAAGTCGGATTCCGCTTTTTGTGACGATGTGGATGAATTGGAGTTCCGACTCAGTGAATAGGCTTCAGGTTTTAGGTATTAGGTTTTAGGTATTAGGTTTTAGGCTTTAGGCATTAGGTGTTGGCGGATGCCAACTAGAAACTAGAAACTAGGGACTAGAAACTAAGGACTAAGGACTAAGGACTAAAAACTAGGGACTAAGGACTAAGGACTAAAAACTAGGGACTAAGGACTAAAAACTAAGGACTAAAAACTATAAACTAATTATTGGTGTCCGCTAAAACTATTTTTGCGGCTGAAAAAAAATCAGGCTGAATCCCGTTGCCGAGGTTCAGCCTTTTTAGTTACCTTTGTTTTCACCACAAAAACTCAGTAACTTGAACAAAGATGAGCAAAGGTACACATTTTATCGGACAGCCGTTGTTTG